>Ga0181607_10004492_pt1 | contig 11943 bp, 10 predicted proteins | sample 041ome_9_FD_132420 | JGI IMG/M metagenome (GOLD analysis project Ga0181607, IMG submission 132420) | Coastal salt marsh microbial communities from the Groves Creek Marsh, Skidaway Island, Georgia - 041413US metaG (megahit assembly) | ecosystem: Environmental > Aquatic > Marine > Intertidal zone...
AAGTCGCGCCGTGTCGTTGACAGGAATCGGCGGACGGCACTGCCGTGAAGAAGATAAAGTGCTCATAACATCCTCAAACCGGCCATACCCTGAATGCCGTCGCCCCAGGTAGCATCGAAAAACCCGGGTAGCGGATGATAAGAATAGTGTTCGGATAATATTCCGAACACTATTCTGGAAATGATCAAGACAACCTACCCAGCCGTCGCCTGCGCAGGCTGGACATAACAAAACCCTGCGCAGCTCACATTCACGTGAGTACTTCAGTTGTACTACGGACCAAATGATTCGATGGCAAGCGCAATCGCCCCCTCAGCCGATATCGACAGGCGCCCCTTCCGCCTGGACAAGCGACATGTTGGCCGGGTCATCAGCCCGGAGCGTCCAGCGATACCGCGTCGCATAGCGCTGAACATCTTTCACCTTCCACGCATCACGTATACCGCTTTCCGGTATATCAGTATGGGCCAGGATGTCCGCGGCGGTGAGCGTCGTTTCAGGAGGATGACGCAACAGCCAGCAAAGAGCTTCCCAGCCCGATTTACCGTCGCGCAGGCTGGGTTCCGGCTCGACAAACCCGGGCCCTTCCGGTCCCCCCGACACCTCCACACCTTTCCAGAAAGCAACATGACCGGCGATCTGTCCTGCCTGAGGATAGGGCGCATCGTAACGCCAGCAGGCCCCCTCCAGCACCTCCCCATCAACGACAACGTCGTAATAAGCTGCAAACCCTTTCCAGTGGCAGAACGTGGTGCCGATATCGGTGTTTTCGCGCAGGTAGTCCCAGTTCACGGATGCCTTGGGAAAATAGGCATTTCCCTCGACATGACCGACCACGTCACTCTCGGCCAGCGTTACGCCGTTCCAGACAGCTTTAGGCATGATCTCCTCCTTCTTTCCTGTTTCTCCGATTTCAGGCAATCTTTCGGCTAAAGGCATCGCCGAGAAAATCGACCTTGGCAAGATCGGTTCCGGCATGGCGAACGATGTCATAGGCCGTCGTCGCATGAAAAAGCACCTGCGGGATCGTGAAATGCAGCAGCAGGTCCTGGCCTACAAACGCCACCGGTCCGATACGGATCTGGATCTCGGCGCGACGGGTTTCGCTGCCTTCCATCTGTTCGGGCTTCACCCCCGCCATGAATGCCAGTGATGCAGCTATGCGCGCCTTCATGCCAGCCATGTCCGTGTCGGTAGGACCAAGGTCGGGTTGGTCGATATCGGCAAAGCGCGATACCCCGACAACCGAATGGTGGCACGCCATCTGGACCTGCTCTGCCAGGGTCATCATATCCGGTGCCAGGCGCATAGAGATCAGCCCGGCGACATCCCATTCCTTATCGGCGTAATGGGCGCCCCCCTTATCGAGGATGGTCGAGATACCAGAAAGCGTCTGCGTGAAAAGCGGTACCGAGGCCTGGTACATGGTAAGCGGCATGAGGTTGCACCCTGTGGAAATGGTTAATGCGCCGTATTCAGCTCACCGGCGATTTATCTAAGCTTAATCATAATCGGACAGATTAGAACCTGCATCCTGAATAAGGATACGCATTCCGATTTGATAACCGTCATGAAAGGGTCATCCGATGAAAGGAATTGTCTTCACAGAGTTCCTCGAAATGGTCGAGGACAAGTTCTCCGCTGACACTGTCGACACGATAATCGAAGAAGCGGACCCGCCCAGTGGGGGTGCTTATACAGCCGTCGGCACATATGATTTCGCCGAAATGGCCAGCCTCGTGACCGAACTAAGCCGGACCACGGGCGTCGGTCTGCCGGAACTGCTCAAGACTTTCGGGTACCATATGGCCGGTCGGTTCGAAGCGATGTATCCGGATTACTTCGCAGAATACACGTCTGTCTTTGACTTCCTGCCGACTGTTGAAGACCGCATCCACATCGATGTCCGAAAACTCTATCCCGACGCAGAATTGCCGACGATGATTTGCGAAATGAAAGAGAACGGTGACTTCACCCTGAACTATCAATCGAGCCGCCCGCTTGCCGATTTCGCCGAGGGCCTGATATCGGGCTGCGCCGATTATTATAAAGAGCAAGTGACAATCTCTAAAATCGACCGGTCGCAAGACGGTGCCACTGACGTCGAGTTCACATTGAGAAAAACGTGACCGCTTCGAGCGACCAGGAAAAGTTCGAAAAACGCCTCGATCGCGAACGTCGGGCGCGCAAGGCTGCCGAAAAACTGCTCGAAGAGAAAAGCGCCGAGTTGTTTCTTGCCAACGAGCATCAGCGAAAATCCGCCGAACGACTGCAGAACATCATGGACACCGTACCGGACGCCATCCTGACGGTAAGCGACGGCGTCGTGCGGTCGTGGAACGGGAGTGCACTCCTGATGTTCGGTTTCAGCGAAGAAAACTTCGGGAATGTTCCCCTGCCGCAAATCCTCCACCAGGACTCGCAGGCCGATGACGCCGGGGATATAGAGCCGGGCAATATCAGGCAGGCCTGCCGGGCGGATGGAACATGCTTTCCCGCGGAAGTCTCGATCACAAAAGGCGTAATAGACGAAGAGGATCTCGAGATTCTGGTTGTCCGTGATCATACCGCGCGGGTCGCCCGGGAAGAAAAAACCCGGGAACTTCAGGAACAGCTTGATCAGTCGCAAAAATTCGAAGCGATCGGGACCCTCGCCAGCGGGATTGCGCATGAAATAAACACGCCCATCCAGTACGTATCAGACAACCTCCGGTTTCTGTCGGATTCATGTGATGATTTCACGGCGATCCTCGCGGAGTACCTGAAATTCCTGGAAGCAAACGACGAAAACGAAACGATAAAGGAGCAGATCGGCAAGCTCCGGGCGATGGCGATGGACAAAGACCTGCCGTTCCTTCTGGAAGAATTCCCGAAAGCGACACAGGAATCACTTTCCGGCGCGGAACAGGTGTCCAGGATCGTTCAGGCAGCCAAGGAATTTTCGCATCCCGGCGCCGGGCAGCGCCAGATGGTCAACCTGAACAAGGTCGTTGAAAACGCGACGACACTCAGCCGCAACGAATGGAAAGAACACGCGGAAGTCACCCTGTCGCTGGACGACACACTGCCGGAAGTCTCCTGCCTGGCGGCCGAGGTGAACCAGGTGATCCTGAACATAATCATCAATGCAGCCCATGCACTGGAATCAAAAGTCGGCGACGGCCGCATCGAAATTGTCACGACGGGCGACGATGACTACAACGAAATCCGCATATCGGATAACGGTTGCGGCATTCCTGAAAACATTCGCGAAAAGATTTTCATGCCGTTTTTCACCACCAAGGGTGTCGGCAAGGGCACCGGTCAGGGCCTCGCAATCGCCTTCGACACCGTGGTGAACAAACATGGCGGCTCGCTGAAACTGGAAAGCGAAGAAGACGTCGGTACGACATTTATTATCCGCTTTCCCATCACGGCACCTGAACTGGAAGAAGTCCTGGGAAAAGTCCCGGAAGCGGTCGCAGAACAACTGTAACACCCGCATCCCGCCGATCTGACTCTGCCCGCAAAGCATGAGCTGCCACTCGCGCTTTGGGTGTGCCCGGGCCCGACCTGCAAACGCAATACAATATCGCCGAATTAGCGCCCTGCCCGTCGCAACCGCCCGGCAGCCCTCACAACTGACCGACAGATTATTTTTCCGTTAACCATAAATTGCGGTATCAAAATAGGGATGAGTCGGCTAATGAAAGCACACAGGTCCTCCATCTGATACGGACCGATTGGCGCGTCGGGCGTCACAGACTGCCCCGGCTCATCAATAAATCTGAATAAAAAAAGTACCGGCGTTTCCCGATAAGAAGGATCCGCAGGCAGGAGAGAAAAAATGAATTCCACATCCCCCAGAAATCTTTTCGCCGGCATCGTGGTTGCCGCAGGCCTGGTCGCACATGCGCCGGCATTCGCAGCGCCGGTCAGCATTACGGTCAATGGCACATTCACCGATGCACCGGATTCATTGACCGTCGGCTCGAACGTCCTGGCGCCTTTGGTTGGCCTCGGCTTTACGTCAACATTCAACTACGATCCGACGAGTGCGCAGATTAACACCGAATTCGCCAGCCCGGCCGAAGGCGGAAGCGGACAGGAACTGGGCACGGAATTCACCAGCGGGTCCGCAACCCCGCTCATCCCGGCACTTCCGGTCACGCCCCCCGCTACAAACACCTTTACCAGCCCGACCCTGATCGCCGAGCAGGAAAATAACGTCACCCGGTCGGCAGCCGATTTGCTCAACCTGCTGCCTGCCGGCTCCAATTACGACTTTTTCTCGGTCAATGGCTGGGACCCTGGCTCGACGTTCAGCGGCGGCTCGACGATTACCGGCGATGGGGACGCCATCGACGGCATCACTTTCGGCCTGACCTTCATCGACATCGACGGCACGATGCTAAGCGGCACGCTTACCGCCGGCGACCTTATGCCGGAGACGCTTGATCTCAGCCTGGTCGACTACGTTTTTGTGGCAATCGAAGAATTTGAAGATTCCGAACTTGTCGGGTTCGCCTACCAGTTCGGCACGATCGGTGCTGGCGGCACATTTAACAACTTCACCATCGTTTCCGAAACGTCGGCCGTGTCCGAACCCGCCATGACGATTATGTTTGCCTTCGGCATCGCCGCAATTGGGCTGGCGCGACGCAAGAAGCGCGCTTCAGCCTGACATCAGGAGCCTGACGCGCATCGCTACCATTACTTCAAACAATTAACCGAACACAAAAAGCGCTCGATGGATCAATAAATCTGTCGAGCGCGATATTCGGCCGCGTAAGGTTAGTTCCCAGTAGGCCGCCCCGGAAATTTCGAGGCCGCCCCGGAAATTTCCCGGAATCACATATTGGCTAGCGGATACATATACCCGCCCTGCCGGTGTTCTCCTACGCTTCCATACCAGTATCTAGGCACCGCTAAATTTACCAACCATCAATAAATGCACATTATACAGGCAGGGTCGACCCCGGAGTTCCATATTGGAGACCGCGGTTGTCCGGCGCATCCCGCCGACCAAACATGTAGTTCGGAAAGGAGCACCATCATGCGTGCATTCAAAATTTTTACACCACTTCTTGTGGCACTTCTGGCCTGGTCGCCGCTTCAGGCGAAGGAAGCAGCCCCAATGTCGGTCGCAGGCACGACCACGGTTTCTGCAGCTGAAGCCAAGAAACTGTTCGACGCCGGCGCGGTTTTCGTTGATGTCCGCGGGGAAGCGGATTTCGAAGCGGGCCGGATTCCCGGCGCGAAGCATATCGCCGTCAAAGGCAAACTGAGCGAAGAGACGCTTCTCGCAGCCGTCAAGAAAGACCAGACCGTTGTGATGTATTGCAACGGCCAGAAATGCGGGCTTTCAGCCGAAGCATGCGGGAAAGCCGTGTCCTGGGGCTTCAAGAACGTGAAGTACTTCCGTGACGGTTTCCCCGGTTGGCAGAAAGCCGGCCACCCGGTCGAATAAGCGTACCGAAAGCCAAATCTCGAAAAAGCCAAAAGACGGAGCAGCCGATGTTACTCAGTAAAAAAATTGTTCTCGTAGCGTCGGCTGCTCTTATTACCCTTGGCGGCGCGTTTACCGTTCAGCAACAGATCGGGAATGAACGCCAGTACACCCGTTTCCAGGACGCAACCATCAACGCAAAACTGGCACTTTGGCGCAACATAGTCCGGGTCGAAATCAACGGCCTCAAGACCTCTCTCAGGTCGATCACACGCAACCGGACGGCGCTGGCCGCCCTCGCCGCCAAAAACTACCCGGAACTGAACGACGACCTGAGCACCGCCAACGTACTGACCGAAGTAATTATTATTACGCCGGATGGAAAAACCGTTTTCCCGGCGGACGCCATCGACAAATCGGCCGGACAGACGTCACTGGTTCAAAAAACCCTGGCGGAAAAAACCCGCGCCGAGGGACTGATCAAACGGAACGGTGGCCCATCCATCGCGATCTCTACGCCCTTGTATAAAGGCCGCGATGTTATCGGTGTCGCACTGGTAACAAAGAATCTGGCGGGACCATCCGAGGCTTTCAAACAAAGCGACGGCAGCGATGTAATCGTACTTGCCGCTGACGGCGGAAAAATCACGACGACGGATAAAGAACTGGATATCAATACTGCCGGTTTCGTCGGCAATGACCCCCGCTATTTCATGGTGGACCAACCCGATGGGCGCGTTTTCAGAAACGTCATCCTGCCTCTTCGCGGTTCTGACAATGTTCTGAATGGGTATCTCGTGACTGCAACGGACTCAACGGAGTTCGTTTCCGCCGAACGCAAATTCAACAAGATCAGCTATGGCTCAATCGCCGGCGTCATGGTCGCTTTTGTCGTTCTCCTCACCTTGTTCCTGAAACGGTCCTTCCGGCCGCTCAATACCGTGACGGCAGCCATTGAAAGCCTCGCGAGCGGTAATCGCGAGATCGAAATAGATCAAAGCGGTCGGCGCGATGAAATCGGGTCTATCTGGCAGGCTGTCGGCGTTTTTCGGGACAAAATGGTCGAGGCCGAACGTCTTGAGCAGGAACAGCGGAAAGCCGAGGAACGTGCGCGCGACGAAGAACAACGCCGTGAACAGGAACGCATGGACGCAGAACTCAAGGCAGTCGAAGAAAAGAAAGCAGCGGACGAACGCGCCGCAAAGGAACGCCGTGAAGAAATGCTGGCCTTCGCTGAAAAATTCGAGAGCAGAATTCGGACCGTCGTCGATAACGTCAGCCACGAAGCACAGGGCACACGCATGGCGTCCCGCGGCATGTCCCAGATGATGAAGGCCACCGGCGAAAAAACCAGCGAAGTCGCAGGCGCATCGGATCAGGCATCCGGCAATGTCCAGGGGATCGCCTCGGCATCGGAGGAACTCACGGCCTCCATCGGCGAGATCAGCCGGCAGGCAGGAGAATCCAAAGCCATCTCCGAACAAGCCGCAGCAAAGTCACGATCAATCAGCGAAGGTATTGCCAGCCTTGCAACCGCTGCCGAAAAAATCGGCGAAGTCATCACGCTGATAAACGACATCGCCAGCCAGACCAACCTGCTCGCCCTCAACGCAACGATCGAAGCCGCGCGCGCCGGTGAAGCAGGCAAAGGCTTCGCTGTTGTTGCGACCGAAGTCAAAACGCTCGCCGACCAGACGGCAAAGGCGACAGAGGAAATTTCCACCCAGATATCGACCATTCAGTCTTCAACCGGGGACGCGGTGTCTGGTATCGAGGAGATACGCGGCACGATCGATCAGGTAGAGGAAATCGCATCGTCGATATCGGGCGGAATCGAACAGCAACTGCTGGCCACACAGGAAATCTCGGAAAAGGTCAGCCTTGCGGCGACAGGAACGCGGGATGTCTCGGAGGCACTAAGTGACGTCCGCGAAACTGTCAAAATGTCAGAAGAGACCACGGCAGAGTTCCTGTCTTCGGCGGAACGCCTGACCAGCAGCGGCGAAGAGCTGAGCCAACAGGTAGAGGAATTCCTCGCGGAAATCCGTGCCGCATAACCCGGCTCAATAACGTTGCCCGATAACTGGGCATCATAACTAGGGCTCGATAGCCGCAAAAACCTTCCAGTGTTCCCGGAACGAAGCCGGGTTCAGCCTGATTCCGGGCACCTAATCCTGCATCGCCCGCCAAACACGCTCAGGCGTCGCCGGCATCTCTATATGCGTGACACCGAATTCCGAAAGTGCGTCGATCACCGCGTTGGTCACCGCCGGCAGGGCGCCGACAGCACCCGCCTCGCCCGCCCCCTTGACGCCGAGCGGGTTGGTTTTCGTCGGCACGCCATTACTTTTGACCTCGATCGTCGGGAAATCATCCGCCCGCGGCAGACAGTAATCCATGAAGGATGACGTGATGTTCTGACCGCTATCTGGGTCATATCGCATGTCTTCCATCAACGCCTGTCCGAGCCCCTGCCCGACCCCGCCATGTATCTGCCCCTTGAGCAACATGGGGTTCATGATCGTGCCCACATCATCGACCACGTTGTAACCGACGACCTCGACCACGCCGGTTTCGCGGTCTATCTCCACCTCGACCACGTGACAGCCATTGGGATAGTTCTGGTCCACGGCGGTGTAGACCGCCTGCGCCGTCAGCCCCGGTTCCATCCCGGCGGGCAGGCTGGCGGGACTGGCCGCCGCCTTCGCGACCTCGACAATCGTCACCTGCCGGTCGGTGCCGGCAATCGCGAACACACCCTCGCTGAATTCAATATCGTCCACCGCCGCTTCCATCAGGTGAGCCGCGATCCGGCTTGCCTTGTCGATGATCTTATCGGATGCCATCAGCAGCGCTGAGCCGCCGATTGTCGCCGACCGGGACCCGCCGGTGCCCTGCCCAAACGGCACGATATCCGTGTCGCCCTGGCCGTAATGTACATCGTCGAAATCAAGGCCGAGCCGGTCGCAGACAAGCTGCTTGAACACGGTTTCATGCCCCTGGCCGTGATTGGTCGCCCCCGACAGGACAGTCGCCGTGCCGGAACGATCGAACCTAACCTCCCCGCCCTCGAAGCCTGCAGAGGCAGCCCGTTCGATAGTGTTGGATATGCCGATCCCGCGCAGCTTGCCGCGTGCTGCCGCTTCCCGGCGCCGTGCTGCGAACCCGGCGTAATCCGCCATATCAAGCGCCATATCCATGTTCTCTTCAAACGCGCCGCAATCGTATTTGAAGGTCAAGCCGGTCTGGAACGGCATTGCGTCTACCGGGATCGTGTTGCGGCGGCGCAGCTCGACCGGATCAATGCCGAGCTCATCGGCGGCAAGATCAACAAGCCGTTCGATCACGAAGGCGGCTTCCGGCCGTCCCGCCCCGCGATAGGGCCGGGTGATGGTGGTGTGGCTGAACACGGCGGTGACATCGACATGGATCGCCGGGGTCGTATAGACGCCCGCAAGCGTGCCGAGATTGATCGTCAGGGGGCCGCCCGCTGCCTGGGTGACATAGGCGCCGATATTGCCGATGGTCTTCACCCGCATCCCGAGGAATTTTCCATCCCTGTCGAGGGCGAGTTCGCCTGTTGTGACGTTATCGCGGCCCTGGGTATCCGACTGGAAGGCCTCGGTCCGGTCCGACGTCCACTTGACCGGGCGCTCGGTGACCTTCGATGCCCACAGCACGAGCACGTTCTCGTTATAGATCGAGGATTTCATGCCATAGCTGCCGCCGATATCGCCGGACACCACGCGGATTTTGCTCTCCGGCACGCCGATCACTTTGGTCGCCAGGCTGGTGCGGTACGGGTTTGCGTGTTGCAGGGTGGTGTAGATCGTATAGCGATCATCCGCCGCGTCATAGCTGGCGAGCGCCGCGCGCGGCTCTATGGCTGCCGGAGCGACACGGTTGATGACAAATTTTTTCGATATCACGTGATCGGCCGCATCGAATGCCGCATCCGCCGCCGCCTTATCGCCGACCTGGTGCACGAACGCGATGTTATCCGCCGCATCGTCCCACACCAGCGGCACATCGCCCGACGGCGCGGCCTCCGTATCCGTTACCGCAGCCAGGGGTTCGTAATCGACGTCGATCAGTTCCGCCGCATCCTGTGCCAGCGCCCGGCTTTCGGCGACAACAAACGCAACGCAATCGCCGACGCAGCGCACCCGGTCCGATGCCAGCGCCGGGAACGGCGGCGCATAAGCCGTGGAACCGTCCCGCAGCTTGCGCGGCGGATCGCCCGGCACATCACCCCAACCCAGCGCCTGCCAGTCCGCCCCGGTAAACACCTCGATCACGCCGGGCGCCGCCTTCGCCGCCGCAATATCTATGCCGTTTATCTTCGCATGGGCATGGGGCGATCGCAGGACATAGCCATGGGCCATGTGCGGCAACGCGCGATCATCCGCAAAGCGACCGCGTCCCCGCAGCAGGCGGGGGTCTTCCGACCGCGGCACCGATTGTCCGAGTGCGTATTGTCCCATTATCTATTCCCGTGTTGACGGTTTCAGGCGTCCGCTTCCTGCACGTATTGCGGATCGACGTAGCGTTGGCTGGCGGTGCGGATGTGGTCGATGATGTCGTTATCGAAGCGGCCCTGCGGTTCGGGGTCTGCATCCCAGTGGCCGTGTTCGTCGACGCCGCGGACCAGGCAGGCCGTGCGCCGTCCGATCGTCGATTTCACATGGGTGGGAATGAAAAACACGCCGAGGCCGATCCGATCGCCATCGGTGTCGTTCGCGTCGGAACCATGGACGATCCGTTCATGGTGGCAGGAAAACTGCCCCGCCTTGAGCGCCATGTAGTCGAAATTACTGTCGTCGATTTCGTTAATCGCCTGGCCGCGGGCAAGCAGGTTTTTCTCATGGAACGTTTCTTCGTGGCCGTAGGTCTTGCCGCGATGCGATCCCGGAATAACCTTCATGCAGCCCATATCCGGCGTCGCGTCGGTCAGCGCCAGCCAGACGGTCACCAGTTCATGCGGGTCGAGGCCGAAATAAGCGGAATCCTGATGCCAGGAAACATAGGTGCCATCGCGGCTTTTCTTGATCCAGAAGCGCGATGCGAAGGCCATTATATTCGGCCCTATCAGGTCTTCGACGACGTCGAGAATCCGGTCGTCAAACGTGATGTCATAGGACCGCCGGAAACAAAGATGGCCCTTCATGTTCAGGTCTCCCGCCGACATACCCTGCGCCGCCGCGAACGCATCGAGATCGTCGCGCATTGCCGCAGCCGTCACGGGGTCTATCCCGTCCAGCGGCGCCAGATATCCGTTATCTCGGTAGAACTGTATCTGGTCTTCGGTCAGTACCTTTGGCATCCCGCTGTCCTTCTTTCCGGAGACTTCCCTGAGCGAGAAGTTTAGGACAGGCACACGGCGGAGAGCAACGGGTGGAGATCGACGCGCAGAAGCGGGCGGAAGGCGGAGCCCGTACCTAGTGCGCTTTCTCCTTGGCGGGCGGCAATTCGCCCGGCGGGGGGTAGCGCACGGCCGTGCGGGAATCGACCTCGACCTCGACATCGATCAAAACGTCGCCGGTGAATTCAAGTGTCACCGGCAAGACATCGCCGCGTTTGATATCCTCTTTCAGATCCCGCAGCTCGATCCCGACCACGCCCGGCTCGAAAGTATATTTTTCCTTGGGCTCGACGGGAACCGGCCCGACCATTTCGGTGCGCAGATACGCGCCGAGCATCGAGAATTTCACCAGCTGGCTGAACGTCGCGACGTCTGCGGCACCGCCGCGCAGAACGGCAGGCACATCGCCCTTGTTTTCGATGGTCAGGAAAATATGGGTCTTTTCGCCCTTGCGCGCGGCACGGGCCCAGAAACCACCCACGTGGATGTCCTCTACCTTGGCCGGTGGCAATTCCGGGGCTTTTTCCTTCTTGGCGGGCTTGCCGGCGGCAAAGGCACCGGACGCACTGAACGCCAGAAAAACGATTGTTCCAATAGTTAACGCGGATTTACGAAGCTGCACGCTGACGCCTCCCGAGAAGTCTACAGGGTGTTGTTTTGCCACAAATCGGTTTACAGGTGCCTAATCTGGGGTCGGATTACCAAAAAAACATCAATACAGGGACAATACTTCCCCTGTACTGGGAAGATCCGCTACCGGCAAAACCCGCCGTTTTCAGGCAATCGCGGCGGCGCTTCAGCTTCCGGGGACCATTCCCGCCGGCAGGGCCGACACGTGGTCAAAGATATCGCGCGGCCGGGTAAACCAGATACGATCCGCGTCCGGATGGTTGACGATATGGGTCAGGATATCGCGCAGTCCCGCCAGCCTGTATGGCTGCCCGACGACGAACGTATGCAGCGCCAGACTGAAGACCAGCGGCTGGTTCTGCGACTGGCGCATCTGTTCGTCAAAATGGGCGGTGACCATTTGGGTGAAATCATCAGCCGTGTGACGGCGTGATAACTGGGCCGGGGAATCGTTGATCTCGATATGATACGGGATGGACAGCAACCGACCCGACCGGGTGCGCATCCAGAACGGCTGATCATC
>Ga0181607_10004493_pt1 | contig 11943 bp, 12 predicted proteins | sample 041ome_9_FD_132420 | JGI IMG/M metagenome (GOLD analysis project Ga0181607, IMG submission 132420) | Coastal salt marsh microbial communities from the Groves Creek Marsh, Skidaway Island, Georgia - 041413US metaG (megahit assembly) | ecosystem: Environmental > Aquatic > Marine > Intertidal zone...
GCCGCCATCGCTACTGATTTATATTTACCCGCCATCCCTTACATGATCGAGGATTTGGGCGGGACAACTTCCGATGGGCAGCTCACGCTCAGCGTCTTCATGGTGGGGCTGGCACTAGGGCAATTGGTTTTTGGACCCCTCTCCGACCACTTTGGCCGCATCCCTGTGGTGAGAGCCGGCACTCTCTTGTTCCTCGTGACCTCAGTGTTGTGCGCGCTAGCAGCGAATTTCGGCGTTATGTGGGCCATGAGGGGCCTGCAGGGCATGGCAGCCGCTAGCGGTCCTGTTATCGCGCGCGCCATGGTGCGAGATCGATATGAGGGTAATCGTGCCGCACAAGTCATGTCGACGCTGTCTGCAGCAATGGCCACCATTCCCATGATCGCGCCCAGCATTGGCGCTCTGATACTGCAATTCGCTGCCTGGCCTGCAGTGTTCGTAGCGCTGGCAGTCTTTGCCGCACTGGTTCTGGTCGCACTGACCCGACTACCGGAAACCACCTCAAACACCAGCAACGAGCGACTCACCTTGCGTATGGTACTCAGTTCATTTTCGGAGATGCTGCGCCGGCCCAGCTTCCTCGGTTACCAAATGGCGGGCTCCTTCTCCTTTGCTGCCCTGTTTGTGTATCTATCGACGGTGGCGTTTTTTCTTCCCGATGTTTTCAACATACCGACCTCTCTATTCGGTTATGCCTTCGCACTGACGGTTTTCGGCTTCATGACCGGTAGCCTGATCAATGCGCGCCTCGTGATGCGATTCGGCATGGACCAAACGCTCGAAGCCGGACTTACAATCAGCTTGCTCGCCGCATTACTCATAGTGCTTCTCTCAGCCAATGCCCGCGCGCACCTCTACGCCATGGCCGCACTGTCCTCGATTTTTTTTCTGGGCGTGGGACTCACTGCGTCAAACGCCTCAATGGGCGCTATCTCGCAGTTCGCGAACAAAGCCGGCTCTGCATCGGCCGTGTACGGATTCACACATGCCCTCCTCGCCTCTGCAGTGGGCGCTGTGGCAGGGCTGCTTTATCAGGGCCGCCTTCTCGAGCCCGCTTTGATCATGCTTGGATGCGCGATGCTAGCGTTTTCAGGGTTGTGGCTTATTCACCGGCAAAGCCACAACCAGCGGGCGGATACCTAGCCCGCTAGAGCTACAAAGCCGCCAAAATCAGCGCTACAGTATTCGGGAAGCGCGAGTCCTCCTCTGGGCGGCGCTCGAGCGAGAGAATCTAGAAAATGAACGCAACCCGCTGGGAACAACTGCTGAGATATCGCTTTATCGAGATTATCGCCCTGTGGGAAGGCAGGCTTACCACCAAGCACCTTTGCGAGGTGTTTGGAATCGGCCGCCAGCAGGCCAGCAAAGATATCAACAACTATAAGCGCTCGATCGGCCCAGGCAACCTCGAATATGACGGCACCGCAAAGGGCTACCGCCCCAGCGCCACATTTTCGCCATCAGTGACTCAGGGTAAAACCGAGGAGTATCTGGATATTTTGGCGGGCGGCAGCGAGATACAGCAAATTCTCGGGCAGCTACCCGACTCTCTCACCGCAACCGAAGTTCTCTCCGTACCAACGCGGCAAATTCCGCCGTCCATTCTGCGACCGCTGATTCTCGCGGCGAAGGATCATCTCCGGGTAGAGGTCGATTACGTCTCGCTGCATCAACCTGATCGAGAGGGACGCATTATCGTGCCACATACACTGGCGTGGACGGGCCTGCGCTGGCATGTCAGGGGTTGGTGCGAGAAAAATCAGGACTACCGCGATTTTGTCCTCAGCCGCTTTCGGGGCGAACCGGAGGTGCTGGATGCATCTGACCGCACCGGCGCATCAGATGAAGACTGGCATACGCTAGTGACGATTGAGATTGCACCTGACCCCCGCCTCACCGCTGATCAGCAGGCGGTGGTGGCTCATGATTACGGTATGACCGATGGCAAATGGCAGTTGCCTGTCAGGGCAAAGCTACTGCCCTACCTATTGCAGCTACTGCGTCTCGACCCGATAAAGGTGATGGAGGACCCGCGAGCACAACAAATTGTGATCGTGAATCAGACTGACGTTGCAGCCTGGTTATTCCCGTCCGGCTAACCTATCGCGACGGGGACGAGCGGCGACGCTTCGAAGCCTGCTGCATCAGCGAGCGAGGTATCCGCGGCTTCTTCCCCCCAGAAAGGTAACGATGGATCGTTTCCTGCGCCTGCAACACGGGCGTGGTTTTTCCGCGCTTACGCATAGCATTTGCCTGATCTTTATCGAGCACTCTAGCTTTGGTGTTGTCATGCCACTGCTGGTCTAAAATATCCTGTAGCTGGGTTTGAATCGACGGATCCCTAATGGGACAAAGCACTTCAACGCGATAATCAATATTGCGGGTCATGAGATCGGCAGACCCAAACAGATACTCAGGCTCTCCGCGGTTGTGGAAGACATATACCCGGGGGTGCTCGAGGTACCGATCGATAATGCTGATAGCTTCGATGTTGTCCGACACGCCGCTAACCCCGGGTAGCAACGAGCACATACCTCTGACAATCAAGCGAATTTCAACGCCTGCCTGACTCGCCTCATAAAGCTTCATGGTCAACTGACGATCGACAAGGTTATTGCACTTGAGCGTCATCATCGCGCGATAACCCTGCTTTGCGTTGTGAATCTCCCGATCGATCCGCTCGACCAATCCTGATCTGGAGCTGTGTGGGGACACGAGCAGGGTTTCATAGTCGGGTAGCCGATAGTTGAACCTGAGGAACTCAAAAACTGCGGCCACATCCCGACCCACCGTCTGATCGGAGGTCAGCAGAGAGAAATCAGTATAGAGTCGCGCGGTTTTTTCGTTGAAATTGCCCGTGCCAATATGGCTGTAATAGCGGATGCCTTTTTCTTCCCGTCGCTCGATGGAGAACAGCTTACAGTGAACCTTCAAGCCCGGAATACCAAAGATCACCTCTACCCCGGCCTCAGTCAGCCGGTGCGCCATTTCGATATTGGCTTGTTCATCGAACCGGGCAGCGAGCTCCACCACTGCGGTCACGCGCTTGCCATTGTGTAGCGCATTGAGCAACGCCTCGACCACCCGCGAATTCTTGGCTGTGCGATACAGGCAAATCTTGATCGAGGTCACCGCGGGATCCAGCGCCGCAGTCTTCAGCACATCAACAAGGTAATCGAAAGAGTGATAGGGGAAGTAGAGCAGCACATCTCGCGCTCTGATGATCTCAAAAATACTGGCCGGATCTTCGAGGTCCGGCAACTTAATACGAGTATGGGGCTTGAACTCCAGCGCCTTGCCCCCCGGATTGGGGAAGGACAGAAAATCTTTGGAGTTATGGTACCGGCCACCGGGAATCAAACTGTCGTAGCGCCCGAAGCCAAAACTTTTTCGCAGGGCATTTAACAGCGCCTCCGGCATCGTTTTGTCATAGACAAACCGCACTGCGTCGGCTCGACGCCGCTGCTTGAGGCTCGAAGCCATCTTTGCAATCAGGCTCTCGTTGATGGAGGGATCGAGCTCCAATTCCGCGTCTCTGGAGAATTTGAAGCAGTAGGCGGCGACTGATTTCAGCTGAAAAACACCCCGGAACACCTGAGGCAAACAGGCTCGAATCACATTATCCAGAGTAATGTAAACCGTTCCTCTGCGACGACCTTTTTGACGGGGAATTTCAATAAAACGGCCCAGCTGCTGTGACGGCACCTCCAGCACCGCAAAACGCACCGCCTCTGTCGTTCTGATCATGACAGCGAGATACAGCGACTCGTCTGCGAGATTGGGGATCGCCAGCGCCTCCTCAAGCAAGATGGGCTCGAGCTCTGGCAGAACGGTCTCTCTGAAATACTGCTGCACGAAGGCCGCCTGCCCTTCGTCAAGCTGCCCTTCGTTAATGAGATAGATCTTCTGCTGATGCAGTTCTTTCATTAGCGCGGCGTAGATTGCATCAAATTCTTTTTGCAGCGACACCACCTCTTGCTGGATTAACTGCAACAGGTCCTTTGCACTCTGGCGCTGTGGCCCTTTGGAGACACTGATCAGTCGTCGCACTTCCGCAACGCGAACCCGAAAAAATTCGTCGAGGTTGTTGGAGAAAATCCCCAAATAGCGGACGCGCTCAATCAGCGGGACAGCCGGATTCTGGGCCTCCTGCAATACGCGTGCATTGAAGGAAAGCCAGCTGAGCTCTCTGGGGAAGAAAAGCTGCCCGTCGAGATCAGCCCATCGAGTTGTGACCGGGTTGTTACTCATCTTGTCCGTTTACAGATGGCATGTCTGCCTGAAGTCAAGGGCGCCACTTTATACATAACCCGAAGACATTCGCTACCGCACTACGACGCAGCCACGTCGCATGACGACCGCTCAGTGACGGCGTATAAAGTCCGCCGCGGCTTTAGCGCAAGCTTCTGGCGCCTCCAGGGGCAGCAGGTGCCCGCCCGACAATGACTGAATTTCTAACGTCGGATTCATCGCTTTTACCCAGGAGAGCCTCTCGGCATTCAAGACATCTGAGGATTCACCGGCGACGATCAGGGCCGGGCACGCCACCGCTTTAAGAGAACCGGTCATCCGTGGCACAGATCGATAAATGCAGGCTTCCCAGGCGCCAGTATGGCGCAGTGTGACGCTGCCATCAGGCTGCGCAACGTGGCCTGCCGAAACGTAGTCCCTAAGCACTATATCGCTAACCTCGGCAAACACTCGCTTGCCTCGATAGAAGTCAAAAGCTGCATCACTGCTCTCGAACACATGCGGTCGTGCGAGTGCGCGCTTCACAATGGGGACGGCATCAGGCTTGAAGAAAGAAAACACCCTGGCCCAAAACCAGATGCGGGTCGGCACCAGCACCGGGTCGAGCGCGACAATGCCCGCGAAAAGATCCGGTCTGCGCGCTGCCGCCAGTAATGCCGAGGCCGCTCCCATCGAGTGACCAATGAGCCATACCGGACCTTGCTCGTCGCCCTCGATGCGCTCAATCAGATCGGAGGCATAGGTTTGCCATGTCAGGAATGTGGGGGCCGGCTCATAGGATACCAGCGGCCTGTGGTCATGCGTGCTGACCAGTACGCCGAGATGTTCACTCAGGCTGGTCAGCAGTGCACGATAGGAATCCGGCGGGTACCCATTGGCATGGGAGAACAGCAACTTCATTCCGCCATTATGGGCTAATCTCAGAGCTTCGAGAATTCCCGATTCAGGTCGTACTGCCGGGATGTCACGTACCGCTCCATAGCCTCAACGCGGCTGGCAGCCTTGGCCACACGCTCTTTCGCCTTGCGAACCCGCTCGGCGGGCGAATCGGTATAGCGAAAGACCGTTTTACGACGGTAGGTGTGACGATCCTCGTCGTACTCCATCTCGATCTCCACCTCCTCCTCTGGGAGCTCGGACCATCGCGACGCCTTGGGTGCAATCGCTACCCACGCAATCACATATAGCCAAAAGGCGAGCGCGCCGGTGAACATCAAGAGTGCCACCGCGGCTAAACGGACAACCCAGTTGGGCACATCCCAGTGCGCGGCTAGGCCCGCACAGACACCGCCGATCCATCCTTCGGAGCGGTTTCGATAAAGCCCCATACCCCAACCGAGACGACGGCTCTCTCCAAAACTGCGCTGACGAATCGACATCTTTACACCTCCTTCTTAGTCTGACCGCCACGCTCCTGGCGCCAATTCGGGTGATCGGCATCGAGTATCGATTCCAGCGACTCGATGCGATCTGCCATCTGATCCACTGCCACTAACATCTCTTCCAGTGCCTGCCGATCGTCCTCACTGAGCTGGCTGCTAGACCGGCTCACGCTGCGGTAATGCATGACGATCCAAGTGGGCGCCACGATCACCATAAATAGCACCATGGGCACGAATAACATCTCAAACGGGTTCATTTCCCCTCCCTGTTGATCACTGCGCGCGCGTTACGCCCAGCCCCTCTTCCCTCGGGTTCGATTATGACAGCTACGGTCATGTCTTTTTGGACTCGGCGTCGTCAGACGGCGCGGGCTCGGCCTCTGCCATCGAGTCCTTGATGCGCAGAAGTTCTTCGTCCAGCCAGTCCTCTTCACCCAGCGCGTCGATCTCAGCGGCCAGGTTGGAAGCAGTATCGCGCCCCAGATCCATGGCCTGCAATTCCCCTTCGAGGTTATCGACCTTGCGCTCGAAACGCTCAAATTTGGCAAAGGCATTGTCCAGCTCATCACGTTGCACCTGCTTTTTCACTTGCACACGGGTACTGGCCGTCTTGGCGCGCAGCAAAATGGTTTTTTGCTTTGCCTTGGCGTCGTCCAGTTTTTGCTGCAGTTGGCCAATCTCCTCATTAAGCTGACCAATGTGCTCGCCCGAAGCCGTCAATTCATCCTCCACGACGCGCAGGGTATCCTCCACCATCCTTCGCTCCTGCAGTGCTGCCTTGGCCAGGTCATCACGCCCCTTGGAAACTGCCAGTTTTGCCTTGTCTTCCCAGGCAGTCACCTCAGCAGCAATCCGATCACGTCGCCGCGACGCGGTTTTCTGCTGGGCGATAACTCGCGCTGACGCACTTCGCACCTCCACCAGCGTGTCTTCCATTTCCTGAATAATGAGCCGAATCATCTTTTCCGGATCTTCGGCGCTGTCACATAGCGCATTCAGATTGGAGTTCACGATGTCCGATATTCTTGAAAAAATGCCCATGTCACTCTCCTCTTATACGATTTCGGTACCCGCTCGCTCTGCCATCTCGGCACAGTCGAGCGCTGCAAGTTCTGGCGAAACAGCGCCTGCCTCGCGCTTTTCAATACAGAGGGCGTAGTCGCTGGGTGCCTCCTCGCTGACCACGGTCACCATGCCGCAGCCCGCCATCAGCAATACACCTGCCACTATCGCGCCAATCATTCTGGCCCGCGCCACACTCACATCCCGTTCCACTACCCTCGAATCAACTCGCATAGCGCTCTTACCTATGCAAACCTGATACCGGCTGGCTGGGGGCTACGTAGCGACCCGCCAGGCTCCGGCCCACCCAATAAGCGCCCTCAACCGACGCCGTAACAAACCCAAAGGTCGCTGCTGCTCTAGCCGGCCCGGCGAATACCGCCACGGCACTGCAAACAAACAACACGGCCATGTAAACCAGCGCTCTCTCGTCGATAACATCCATTTCATCTCTCCGTTGTTTCATGATGACTTGCTTCCCTGTCTCGTCAGGCCGTTTGCGCCTGCACACCAAAGTTATTGCGACAGACGTGCCAGAAACTTTTTATCTCATAAAGTCAGTTAGTTAGGCTCAACTGCGGGTAGTAAAACGGTGTTATAAGGTTATATTAACCTATATTAAATAGCGTAAAGCACCTTTATAGGTGTATATTCCGCCCATGAACTCACAAGCACCGAGCATTATTGGCGAGTCAGCTCAGCTGGCCGCCGCGCTGGACCACATATCCAGACTGGCAGCCATTGACCGCTCGGTGTTGATCATTGGCGAGCGCGGGACAGGCAAAGAATTAGCTGCGGAGCGCCTGCACTACCTCTCACCCCGCTGGGACCAAACCTTCACCAAAATCAACTGCAGCGCCATTGCAGAGACCCTCCTTGAAAGCGAACTTTTGGGCCACGAGGCCGGGGCCTTTACTGGGGCGACAAAGCAGCATATCGGACGATTCGAGCTGACCGATGGCGGCACACTGTTTCTTGATGAACTCGCCACCATGTCACTGCGCCTGCAAGAAAAGCTGTTGCGGGTGATTGAGTACGGCGAGTTTGAGCGGGTTGGCGGCCAAAAGACGCTACAGATCGATGTCAGATTGGTGGCGGCCACAAACGCCGATCTGCCCTCCTTGGCCGACGAGGGGCTGTTTCGCTGGGACTTGCTCGATCGGCTCAGCTTCGACGTGGTGCATCTACCCCCTTTGAGAGAGCGTGAGGGCGATCTTTACGAGTTGTCGCAGCATTTCAGCGTCCGAATGTGCCGCGAGCTCGGCTGGGACTACTTTCCGGGTTTCAGTGACACTGCGATCCAGCAACTCAGCGCTCATCACTGGCCCGGCAATATCCGCGAACTCAAAAATGTCGTGGAGCGATCTCTGTTCAGAACGACTGACCCCGAGCGCCCGATCAAGACGATCATCATTGATCCTTTTTCTTCGGCATCAGAGGCCGCCGCAACGCACGTCGAAAGACCAGAGCAAGCAGACGCAACCAGCTCGATCGAAACAACGCCCGATTGGCCGGTGTCCCTGAAGGATTTGCTGCGCGAGACGGAACTCGATTGGCTTCAACGCGCACTAACGGCCTGCGACCAGCGACAGAATGAAGCCGCTAAACTCCTCGGGTTGTCTTATGACCAAATGCGCGCGCTGATGCGCAAGCATCACCAGACCACTCGGCCGGGCCGGCAAAGGAAAAAGTAAAAGTAAAAGTAGGTCGAGACTCTAGCCCACACTACCCGCGGGAATAGCCTCTATCCCCCGGAGCGCGCCGCCATCAACTCGCGATACACGTTTGCATTGCCCTGTGCCATCGCGGCGATAGAAAAAGCAGCGAGCATGCGCTCTCGTCCCTTCGCGCCATAAGCTTGGGCTCGCTCAGGATCGGATAACAAGCTCTCCATGGCGGCCATGAGCGCGCCAACATCATCTGGCGGCACCAACATGCCCGTCTCTTGATCAATCACCGCCTCTGGCATGCCGCCGGCGTCACAGGCGATCACAGCGATACCCGCGGAGGCGGCCTGCAATAACACCACACCAAGACCTTCGGTTCGCGCCGGATGCACCAGAAAATCGAGACTCGGCAAGACGTGCTCAAGATCCTCGACAAACCCTACAAGCTGAACATGCCGACCCAGATCGAGGGTGCGAATTTGCTCCCTGATCGCTGACTCCGATGGGCCCTTGCCCATCACCAGCACCCGTAACTTGGGCCACCTTGCTACCAAATCGGACAGCGCCTCCAGCAAAACGTCGTGACCTTTGCGCGGAATCAGCTGGGCCGCAATGCCAATGACCATTGCGTCGTCAGGCAAATCAAAACGTGACGCCAAACCCGATTTATCTGCAGGCTGCTGAAAGCGCTCCCAATCCACCGCGCTACGAACGCAGGACACCTTCCCTGGCGCCAACCCGTCAGCAATCAGCACATCGCGAATCCCTTCAGAAATTGCGATCACGTGGTCGTAAAGCCGGTATTTGGCCGCAACAGCCCAAAGGCGTTCGTGATTATCGACCCGTCGAGACAGGACGCAAGGCAAACCGTGTTTGCGCGCCGCTAACCCACCCCAGACATCCGCACCGCGTCGGGAATGCACGTGTACCAGATCAACCTGATGCCGGGTCAGTATCTTTACGATGCGTTTTGTCGCGCGCCAGTCGAGATCACCGCGATAGGGAATGGCCTCAACCTCTATGCCCGCCTCCCGCGCTGCCTCCCCCACTGCAGAATGCTCTGGGCAAATCAGCACCGAGTGGACTTCCGCCTTAGACAGTTCCTCCAGTAGATAAAGCACCTGCTGAGCGCCGCCATAGAGATGCGCACCCAACTCAATGTGGGCGACGCATAACGGTTTCATATCACTCATGCAAATAGGGCGTGTACGTTGACTGATAACGGCCTATCCCGTCATTCGCCTTAAACCAGCTCCTCGGCGGTCACCCAGTCGAGCGTGAGATTGAGCGCGGCGCCAAATTTCTCCATCAGTTCATCGACGTGCGTCGTCTCAATAATGAGTGGTGGACACACCGCCACCCGGTTGCCGCCCAGCGGCCTGATGACTAGACCGTTGTCCTCTGCCGCCTTGGCGCAGAATTGACCCACCTTCATACCATCAAAAGGTTTCCTGCTCGCTTTGTCGGCAACCAGTTCTAAGGCACCGATCATGCCTACGCCAGAGACCTCGCCCACCAGTGGGTGATCTGCAAACTCATTTAGTCTGGCTTGCAGGTAATCGCCAACGGTCGCCGCGTGGTCAAAAATCTTGTCGCGCACATAGATGTCGATCACTTTACTTGCCACCGCACAGCCTAGCGGGTGTCCGCTGTAGGTATAGCCATGCCCGAACACGCCCACTTCCGTGGCCGACGCATTAATACAATCTGCGATTTCGCCCTGCACGATTGCGGCCGACACGGGCACATAAGCCGATGACAGCGCTTTGGCGAGGGTCATCATTTGGGGCCGCATGCTCATTTTGTTTGAGCCAAAGTCCGTACCAAGACGCCCAAAACCGCAGATAACTTCATCGTCCCAAAGCCAAATACCATAGCGGTCGAGTACGGCCTGAATCGCCTCGAAATATCCTTCCGGCGGCACAATAACACCGCCTGCGCCACTGACCGGCTCAGCGATCATTGCGGCAATCGTTTCTGGCCCTTCGGCCAGAATCAACGCCTCAAGCTCTTGGGCACGGCGGGCAACAAACTCCGCCTCCGATTCGCCGTCGTTCGCGCTCCGGTAATAGTTCGCAGAACCGGTGCGGAGCACTCCCAAGGCCTCAAAGGGCAATTGGAAGTGTGCGTGATTGGTGGGAATGGCAGTCAATGCTGCCGAAGCCAGCGTCACGCCGTGGTAACCCTGCTCCCTGGCAATGACCTTAATGCGATTGGGCTGGCCTGAGGCCTCGGCGTGATATCGGACAAGCTTTAGCAGTGTGTCGTTGGCATCAGAACCCGAGTTACCCAGAAAGACGCGACCATCCTGCAGGGGCACCATCGCCGCCAGCTTGTCGGCGAGCTCAATGGCAGACGAGTGGGTCTTGCCGCCGAACATGTGGCTGAAGCTCAGCTCACGCATCTGTCGTTCCGCGGCCTCAATGATCTCCTCGTTGCCGTAACCCAGCGCCGTACACCACAGCCCGGCCATCCCCTCAAGGTAGCGCTTGCCCTGCTTGTCATAAATGTAAGGGCCCTCGGCCCGGGCGACCACCATCTGCTCGGACATCGCCGGATTGGTGGTAGGGTAAATCATTGACGTCATTGGGATCCCTCCTATTGCCTTTTTCTGGGGCAATCTTCAGTGCATAAAGTGTATCGACTCAAGCCAGCACCCACTACTCCCCACTGGTGGTAATACCCAAGTAACGGGCTATTGCTACGGCGAGGCTTGGAGACGCCGTAGCATTGCAGAAACAGCACAGACCATATCTCACCATAGCCTTATGTCAGTCGCACGAAACGGGTCAACGTTCTACTAGGTGGCTTTGGTTTTTTCCTTGCCACAGCGCTCGCAGCGAAAGCGTGTAATCAGTTCGCCACGGTGCACGGCAAAGGGGTCGCTTTTAACCGGGCGCCATTTGTGATGCCCGTTCCGACAGAGCGTCTGGCTCGGTTTTTGCGGTTTCTCAAAACGCAGAATATCTGCCATGAGGCTTCAGCTTGCTGTTTTTGCGCGGCTGACCGCTTGCTGCCAGGATTCCAACCTACGGCGCCGTGGCCCCGTTCCCATTCGAGAGGGGAAGCGCTGGTCGGCTCGCCATACCTTGGCCAGTGCCTCGGTGTCTTTCCAGATCCCAACGCCCAGCCCAGCCAGGAAGCAAGCGCCTGCGACGGTAGTTTCAATCACTTTCGGACGGATGATTTCTCGCCCCAAATAATCTGCCTGCAATTGCATCAACAGATTATTGGCAGCGGCTCCACCATCGACTTTCAAGTCGACCATTCTGCGACCCAAGTCGCGCTCCATGGCGCGGAGGATATCGACGTTCTGTAGCGCCATGGCCTCGAGCGTGGCGCGCGCGATATGTGCCGCACCCGCACCTCTCGTCAGCCCCGAGATGACGCCCCGTGCACCGGGATCCCAGTGCGGTGCGCCTAAACCCGTCAAGGCGGGCACAAACTCGACGCCGCCCGCATTGGGTACCTGTGAGGCGAGCTGCTCGATGTCGGGGGCGCGCTTGATAATGCCCAGCTCGTCGCGAAGCCACTGCACAGCTGCACCACAGATAAATGCGCCGCCTTCGAGCGCATAGACC
>Ga0181607_10004494_pt1 | contig 11942 bp, 1 predicted proteins | sample 041ome_9_FD_132420 | JGI IMG/M metagenome (GOLD analysis project Ga0181607, IMG submission 132420) | Coastal salt marsh microbial communities from the Groves Creek Marsh, Skidaway Island, Georgia - 041413US metaG (megahit assembly) | ecosystem: Environmental > Aquatic > Marine > Intertidal zone...
CAGTTCATCTGGAAACGACCGGCGTTTGGATTCGGGAACAACTCGAAGTTCAACGAAGCCATAGGATCATTGATGCTGGTAAAGTCTACTACAAATACATCTGATACGCTGCTACATCCATTCGCATCTGTAATTTGTACGTAGAAGAATCCATTTACCTGAACATTCAACGTGTTACTGGTTTCACCGGGAATTGCATTTCCTTGGCCATCCAACCATTGGTACGATGCACCAGAGATGGAAGTAATGGCGGTGAGCGTATTACCAGACTGCGTAATGTAAGGCTGCACAGGAGCTGGCAACACCGTTATGGTGGATTGATCGCTCGAAGTACAACCGTTAGCCGCTGTATACGTGTAGGTGATGGTATAGGTACCTGCCTGTACCGATAATGGATTGAATGCTCCATTACTCACACCAGGTCCACTATATACCCCTCCAGCTGGAGAACCTCCACCAAGTGTAACGCTGCCATCACCCTTACAGATATCTGCAATAGCTCCAAGTGTTACAGTGGGTTCTGCTATTACATCTACGGTTTGAGTGACGACGTCGGTACATCCCAATGCATTGGTGTACGTATACGTAATTACATGCGAGCCAACGCCAGCAACCGCAGGGTTAAAGGTGTTATTCGATACACCTGTTCCGCTGTAGTTACCGCCACCTGGTTGTCCTGCGAGCAAGGTAAATGGCGCTGCATTCACACACACAGGGCCTACAGCAGCAAATGAAGCAATAGGCTGTGGATTAACCGTTACACTGAAGTTTGTGGAGTTGGTACATCCATTCGCGTTGGTGTAGCTGTACGTGAGCACATGTGTACCCGTTCCAGCAGCCACTGGATCGAAAGACGACCCCACTACTCCAGGACCGCTGTATGATCCACCTGCAGGTGAAGCTCCTGAAAGCGACACATTACCGCCATTGATACAAACTGCACCAACTGGCACCACGCTCACCTGAGGAATGGCATATACCGTCATGGTAGCGGTTGATATAGAAGTACATCCGTTTCCATCGGTGTAAGAATAGGTGATGTTATGCGATCCAGCGCCAACAGCACTTGGATAGAACATCCCACCGCTCACTCCTGCTCCACTGTAGGTTCCACCAGCTGGTGACCCACCCGACAGTGAAACGGGACCGTTGTTGGTACAAACCGCGGATGGAGCTGCAAACGATACAGAAGGCTGTGCTGAAACATTTACGGTGTATTGAGCCGATGAAGCACAACCCGAAGCATTCACATAGGAATAAGTAATGGTATGAGAACCTACTCCGGCAGCGGATGGGTTAAACATACCGTTCATCACTCCGGCACCTGAATACGTACCTCCAAGAGGGAACCCTCCAGTAAGTGCAACAGCTGCTGAATTTACACAACGGTCGGCTACAGGAGCCATGGTGACCGCTGGGAGATCATTTACGGTAAGTGCTTTTGAAATGTTGTTTGTACATCCATTTCCATCCGTATAGCTGTAGATAATGGTATGTGTACCTACACCAGCAACGGCGGGATTAAACATCCCTCCAGTTACACCTGTACCAGAATACGTACCTCCCGCTGGATTTCCTCCAAACAACATAAATGCTGCATCACTCACACAAACTGGAGCAATGTTGGCATGATCTACCGCAGGTACATCAACCACGACAATATTGGTCTGAACTGAGAGATCGCAACCGTTTACATCGGCGTACGTATAGGTGATTGCGTGAGCTCCCAATCCAGCCGCAGCAGGATCAAAGCTACCGGCAGAAACTGCTGCACCTGAGTACGTACCGCCAGCTGGGAAACCACCTGTGAGGGTAACCGCACCTCCATCGATACATACCGCACCTTGTGATGCAATACCGACAGATGGCAAGGCCAATACCTCAATTGTCTGTGAAGCGGTAACGGCACAACCGTTTACATCGGAATAGCTGTAGTTGATTGTATGCACACCCAAACCTGCATTCGTTGGAGTAAACACCCCACCAGAAACTCCAGGTCCAGAATATGTTCCTCCAAGTGGAGCTCCACCTGAAAGCATCATATCTCCTGCATCTAAACATACATCAGCCTGCGCAGCCAATGTAACCACAGGCTCTGCATTCACGGTGATTGTTCCGGTAGTCATTGCCGAACAGCCGTTTGCGTCAGTGTATTCGTACGAAATGGTATGGTTGCCCACTCCAGCTGCTGCGGGATTGAACATGCCACCCGATACGCCTGTACCCGTGTATACTCCACCTGCTGGATAACCTTGGTCGAGCATTACGCTTCCTGCGTTCACACAAACACTGCCCAATTGGCCCATACCCACTTGAGGTGCAGGCAATACAGTAACTGTTATGGTCTCTGAACGCACGTTAAATCCATCACTCAAAGTAAGGGTGTAGGTACGTGTTTGAGTTGGCGATGCCACCGTAATTGAATCGTTTGGCGAACTCAAGCCCGTAGCAGGTGTCCAGTAGTAATTATATACTTCGGATCCACCCTGTGGCAATGCCACTAACGTAGCCGATTCACCTTGGCAGATGGTCACATCACCCGATGTGCCCAAGCTCAACGGACCTCCCTTCACCGTAACCACAACCTTATCTGTAGATACACAACCCTGTGCATCGGTCACATATACCACAAAGGTATTGTTCACAGAAAGGTTTTTGGTTGTCGGGTTTGGATTCGTGGGATTCACCAACGAGTCGGCAGGTTGCCAGCTGTAGGTAAATGGTCCTGTACCACCAACTACGGAAGTCATGATTTGGTCATTGGTACCGTACTGGATTTCAATATCGGGACCTGCATTAATCGCAGCTACATCATTAACTAATACAGTACGTGAAGCCGTGTTCGAACATCCGGGACCTGAGAAATACGTATAGGTTACGGTATGCGAACCCAAACCTGCGAGGTCTGGATAGAACACCCCGTTCACCACTCCTGGTCCACTAAAGGTACCACCTGCTGGGCTACCACCCGTAAGTGTGGCTGGCATATCTCCAGTTCCACAGAAAGTAGGTTGTGGCGCAAGAGTTACAGTAGGTAGCGGAGTGATGTTGATGTTCGCAATCTGCGAATTCACACAACCGTTTCCGTCTACATAGGTGTACTGAATTTGGTGCAATCCAAGACCTGCGGCCGCTGGATTGAACATGTTTCCATTGGTGATTGCATTGGGGTTACCACCATTCACCATTGAATAAACGCCACCCGCAGGGGTGCCATTCATCAACTCAAATGGAGCTACTCCAATACACACTGAACCAAATGGAGCTACATTCACCACCGGAAGTGCATTTACTTTAATAGGAACAGTAACATCCACAGGGCATGCATTCATGTTGGGGAAGCTGTAGGTAATGGTATGGGTACCTACTCCTGCCACTACAGGATCAAAATTGCCATTGGCATCTACGCCAGTTCCCGAATAAGTTCCACCCAAAGGCATTCCACCAGTAAGTTGGAACAATCCGTTATCTAAACACAAGTCGGCATAATTCACATTGAGTGTAGGACAATCCGTACTGAAGGCGAAAGGACCTTCTGTAATGGATGTGCCACTGGAACCGCAGTCGGTTGTTACATAAACCTCGTAATTGGTACCAATACTCAAGTTGCTCAAGGTTGCTACCAAACCTGTTACATTCATGGTCATTCCCGTACCTGGAGTAAATCCAGCAGGACCGTATTCCACAATGTAGCTAGACCCTTCTCCACTCCAGGAAATTGCGGCACTGTAGAAGTCCGTATTTTCTAGAGAAATTAGGTATGGCGATTGACATTCTGTGCGATCGATTTCCACATCATCAATGTAGATGGCAAATTGATTCGCCGCACTGAACCCGTGCCATGCCACTGCATATTCTCCAGCTGCCGTAGGGCGATGCGTAACCGTTTCGGTTACATATGTGGTATTGGTCAAGTTGGTTTCCGTCCAGAAGGCCGATCCCAATTGCGCGGGATCTTGATCCTGAGCGAATGCCATAGACATTTTTTCCACAAATGCATCGGAACGCGTGCGATAGCTGAATGTAATATCTACTTGCTCATATGCATCTAAGTCGATGCGAGGCGACATGATGTGATCATTCATATCCTGTGTAGTGTTCCATTCAATGCGAGCGGTTGATGGGTTCGATTGCGCTACAGAAGGACGATTTTGAACACCCCACTGTACGTTATCTGAATTTCCATCATCAAATGCCCAACCACAAGGAACCTGAGTAACGGTAGTGGTATCGAACCCTTCCGTATATGGGAAGGAATTGATCACTACTTTAGGACAGCTAGTGGTATTGAATGTAACTGCTGAAGTCCATAAACTCTGTGTGCCGCCTCCACAATCGGAGCGCACCCATACCGAATACCCGGTAAGAGCTGTGAGTCCAGTAATGTTAATTTCAGTTTGAGATACTGAAGCGGTAGGTACAGTGGTCTGACCCGGTGCCGTAACTACTCCTGTCTCACCGTAGTACACATCCCATGATGTCTCAAAACCACCTGCGTTCCAGCTAATGTAAGCTTCATCGCTGTAAACCTCATCCACAGTAAGAGCTGTTGGCGAAATACAGCCAATTTCATCAATACTGATGTCGTCTAAAACGAAGTCATTCCAATAATCTAAAGAGCTACCGCCAGATTCTGCTCTAAATCTCAACTGAACCGTACCATTCGACACGGCAGAAGAAATATCTACAATCTTCTTAACCCAACCACCTGTATTTTCTTGATAGGTATCTAAAGCTATCCAGTTACCATTCACAGATCCTTCCACATATAGATAATTATATGGATTAAGAGAGCCTGAATAATAGCTGTAGAAATAAAATTCCAAAGCTGGGAATGACAATGCACTTACATCAATGATAGGTAGTTCCAATACCGCCCCTACATCAGTACCTGAAAAATCAATCCACGCAAACCTTCCACCATTACCTGTATGATCGCCCGCGTTGGCCGCAGTATATCCCGGAGTGCCTGACAATACCCATCCACTCCCCGTAACAAAACTAGACGACCAACAATTTGGAAGGGTGGTCGCATCAAACGTTTCTGTAAAAGGAGCTATTACAGGATCACATGGGGTCGAAATGTTCAGAATATTCAAAGCAGCTGAAGTATCGGATGGACAGATTTCCCAAACATAAACATCATAATCTGTTTGCCCTGTAAGGCCAGGATAAGTGTAGTTTGTTGTCGAAATCATCGTAGCACTGGACTTATCTGGAGAGGCTCCCGCGGGAACAGCCTGTACCAACCAATTTTGTCCAAGCGGACCAGCTGTCCAAGATACATCTATTGTATTATTTGTTACGGTTCCCAATGTAAGATCAGTTGGAGAAGGACAGCTTACACACGTAGAAACTTCAAAAAGGTCAATACTCATATCACCTTGGAAAGCAGTTGTACCGTGCGTATGGCTAAACTCTACATAGACTGTTTGTCCCAGATAAGACGAAAGATCTACGCCAATATTCACCCAAGGATCACTCGATGAAGTTTGATATTGACCACTCCATGTAAAAACAGGAGCGAATGGGCCTGATGCCGAGGTTCCTACACCGACGGTTAAAGCTCCCATGGCTGATCCGTAGGCGTGCATCCAAAATGACATTTCAGCCCCTACCTGACCATCTACTAAGCTAATTGGCGGTGAGACAAGGCTTCCCGTCGTACCACTGGCACCAGAAGCTTCGAAATTAGCATAACTAGTAGCGCCCCCGCTGTAACCCGAGGATGGTCCTGTATTTGAGCTAGTTGCATTACCAGGTATTTCCCAAGAACCCCCAGATGAATTTAAGGTACCGGTCCATCCTGCGCTATTATTGCTAAACTCCTCAGAAAACAGCACTTGTGTAAAACCGCCTTGACAGTTTAATTGACCTGCTGCTTGGAATGGAGTGGTAAAAGACAATGAAATAGCATTTGAGGTATCTGTTGCGGAACAAACTTCCCTGAGTACTACGTCATAATTTGTGGCGGATTGAAGCGCATTTAGCGAAACAGTGGCCGCACTCACAAAAACTTGAGTTGCGGTACCAGCAGTAAAGTCTGCTGGAGTACCGTATTCTACAATGTAACCCAAGCTTGAATTACCTCCTACCCATGAGAGAGATGCGAAATCAAAGGAGAGACTATCCACATTGAAACCTGTTGGAGCCGGACAAGTCGGTGGGGCATCAATTACCATTTGAATAAGAGGAATTGTTGCTGTAGGTCCAACGATTGCATTGGGCGGAGTTGATGGATCAGGGTTAGTACCATCAGAGCGATATACCATACCTCTATCCTGACCAGAATTAAATGAATACCAATTTGCAGAACAAGAATAGCCAGGCGTATTTTCGTCTATTGCTATGACCAAATTATCCGTGTTATTGTAAAGGAACGGGGTAGGCATTTGTATTTCAACCCATCCGGGTCCTGAAACAACAATATTACCTGAAAATACCTGCTGAAGCTGAGAAATATCTACCCAATCTGAAGAACTAGCAAATTCATTTTTTGTAGTATGTCCCATGTATACGGTCCAATCCGACCAAAGCGAATAACTTGTTCCACCACCACTATAATAAAAGCGGATAGAATTAACAGCACCTTGAGAATTTATCTCAGTTTGTTGATAGATGATTTGAGAATAATTGTAACCATAACAAGAAACTATCGGCAAACTTGTATTCGTACTTATACCAGTTCCAATTGCGATATCACAAGGATAAGTTGTACAAGGTGCAATACCGGTGGTGAAAGATAATGGACCTATCCATTCAGAAGTGTCACCCGGAGAGCAAATTTCACGTACCCAAATGGAATAGTTTGATAATTGCGTAAGGGTATCAATAAAGGCAGAAGAACCTTGAACCAATTGATTAACGCTTGGGTCATTAATTGCAATTTGGAAATTTGTTCCTGTAGAAGCAGGCAACCAAGAAAATCCAACATAATCGTAAGAAACGGTATCAATTACCAAATCTGATGGCTTAGGACAAGTTGGCCCCTCTCGAATCTCTACGTCATCGATTGCCATATCCGATGTATACGATGTTGAATTGGTACCCTTGAAGATAATTTCAACGGCTTGCCCAGCATATGCACTTAAATCGATATTTGCCTCGGAATAGGTATTTCCATCCGTGTGTTGCTGTCCAGATATTGACCAGACGTTAGTCGTAACCCCATTACTCAGAATATCTACCGCGAGTGTTCCCATTAAAGCGCCGTACATATTGTAATAAAAGCGTAATTCTGGAGCGATTAACGTCCCAAGGGATATAAGAGGTGATTGCAGTTGTCTAGTGAGGTTATAACCTCCAGATGTTTCAAGGTAAACGTACTTCCCTGAAGTCGTACCCAAAGTATGATCTATATTAGGTCCTGTATTTGAGCTGCCTGTTCCACCTACATCTACCGACCAATATGGGGTAAATGTTCCATCGGTACTCCATCCATTCTGAGAAGAAAGTGTACCTGTGCTGAATCCTTCAAAATCCTCCATCCATGGAGCAATAATAGGAGGCAAAGGAGTTGTAAAAGACGTTGAGGACCAAGCAGATTGATCAGATGCGGAACAAATTTCTCGAACATAAACATCATAAGTTGTATTTCCTGTAAGACCGGTAAGTGATGCGGCCGGCGATGATACGCTAATTGTAGTACCTGATCCCTGTGCAAATCCAGCCGGACCATATTCCACTTCAAAGTTTGTGCCTCCATTTTGTGAGACCCATATAACACTCGCAGCATTATAAATGGTTGACGACGACGCCAAGCTACCCACCGGCAAACATGATGGCGGCGCATTAAAGACGAACTGCATGTTCGGGCGGTTCGACGAAATAGTGGTCATGTTCGATCCGCATACGTTAGTATTATCTGCGCGATAATAAACTACAGACGTAAAGGGAGTAGAGGTGTAATAGGTAGATTCATTATTTGTCCATGATGAATTATTGAAACACACCTCTATAACGATATTATCCTGCCCATTCCAGTAAACTTCAGTATCAAAATTATGTTGGTTAATCCCTGGAGAAGGGGTATAACTAACTGGAGACATTACTGTTGTGGTAGCCACATTAGAACTAGAGGATAAAGAAGTAAGTGAAGTAAATCCCACTCCAATTGTAAACCCTTGAAGTGCTTCTCCTCCAGAGTTTATTGACGCTACATCAAAAGTTAATCCAGCTAAATTTCCTGGCGAAATTCCCAAAGATGTAATTTCACTCGCGCGAACTAAAAATTGATGTCGCGATCCATAATAATAATTACCATATGGGGCTGGATAACCTGAAGTTGAGTTTGAAAGTGTACCTGAACCAATTGCAACATTACATGGATAACCACATTCCGTCGTAACAGTTAAAGGACCTACCCATCCAGATGTTCCTCCACCAATATTTGAACAATTTCCTCTTACATAAATGTCATAGGCGGTTAAATTAGATAAGCCCGTAATTGAGTAAGAAGTACCAGATACCCCAGTAACAATTGTACCAGAATTGGGATCTGTCCCCGAAGAAGAGGATAGCTGATAGGACACCTCGAATGTATTAGCTATCACTGTAGACCAAGATACATCTATTGAACTCTCTGTTTTTGCAGTAGTTGCCAACCCCGTTGGGATATCGCAATCCGTAGTCGTAAACTGCACAGGGCTCGTAACCAAACTCGATCCTGAAGTACAGTTGGACGATACCACAAATTCGTAAGTTGTTCCGCTCGTTAGACCAGTAATGGTGTAAGGAGAGCTCGTAGGATAAACTGTTCCAGTTGGAGTAGTGAATCCGGGAGGGCCGTATTCCAAAATAAAGGAAGTCTGATCATTTGTGTTAAAGGCCACAGTAGCCGCACTAAAGTCCTCTTGGACCACCGATGGAAGTAAAGGAGGTTGGCAAATATTGGTACCCAACTGGATTAAATCGATGGCCACATCACCTTCGGCAACATTCGCAGACCCGCTATTAGGTTCATCGAGCTCTGCTATAAAACGTATTCGGACGTTATTCCCGGTGTAATTGGTCAGATCTACTTCGGCACGGTGCCAAGCATCGCCTTGATCGCCTCGGATTGACCACACAAGGTTCCATTGCCCTGAGTTGGCTGGACTTTCTACCTCCACATCAAGTGCACCTGCATTACCTCCCCACATGTGGTAATAGAACTGCATCTCGTCTACTCCAGTAAGCGTTAATGGATTAGAAATGAACGAGGCCACATCACCCTTGACGGCACCGGAAAATCCAGTTAAAAACCGATTGATGAATAAATAATTACCGCCGGCGCGGAATGCGTCGTCCGAAGGTCCCGTATTCGCATAAGGAGTGGATCCAGAGCCAATCTGCCAATCGAAACTGTTGGCATTGTCGTTGGACCAAGTTGCGGGAATTCCGCTGTCGAAGTCTTCCGTAATTACCGCTTGGGCAAATCCCGCGGAAGGAAGAAGAAATAAAATACTGATAAATAGCGCATTCCACACAGCAATAGTGCCAGAACGCATAGCGTAGGCCTTTGTCATAACAGATTTGTTTAGTTACGTTAGTTGCTCAAATGTAAAAAACAAATCTGAAAACGGTTAATAAGTCTGTTGATATTTTTATTAATAGGCTATTAACAATCTCATTTTTTCAGAAAAATCTGAGGTAGCTAAGAATTGATTTTCGAGCGAATGCGCAAAGGGAACTGGAGTTTCCATGCTGCCGCATCGCATCACGGGAGCATCGAGGTATTCAAAGGCGTGCTCTGAAATCCATGATGCGATTTCTCCACCTATTCCGGCGAAGAGGGTATCCTCATGGAGTACCATTACCTTACCCGTACGTTGGACAGACTCATAAATGGCATCGGTATCGAGCGGGACAATTGTGCGCAAGTCCAAAACCTCAATGTCTTGGTCGGGATGGGCGTTGACATACTCCAGGGCCCAATGAACCCCGAGTCCGTAGGAGATAATGGTAGCGCTATTTCCATTGCGGACCACTTTGGCCTTTCCGATAGGTTCGGTGTAGTAACCTTGAGGCACATCACCCCTTACACTTCTGTAGAGCGCCTTGTGTTCAAAGAACATAACTGGATTGGGATCATCTAAGGATGCGAGCAAAAGACCTTTTGCATCTTGGGGAAAAGCCGGATATACAACCTTTAGACCCGGCGTGTGCGCAAACCATGCCTCGTTGCTCTGCGAATGAAACGGCCCTGCCCCTACTCCTGCACCGGTCGGCATCCGAACCACGGCGTCGACGTTGAGCCCCCATCGATAATGGGTTTTCGCGAGGTTGTTCACTACATTATTAAATCCTGAGGTCACAAAATCGGCAAATTGCATTTCAATCACGGACTTTATTCCTTTTGCACTAAGACCTACTGCGGCTGCAACAATTGCCGATTCACAGATGGGTGTATTGCGCACCCGTTGCTTGCCAAATTCCTCTACGAAACCTTCAGTAACCTTAAATACACCGCCGTACTCAGCCACATCTTGCCCCATAATAATCGTATCCTTCCACTTGCGCATGCCCACTAGAAGTCCGTCGCGTACGGCATCGACCAACCGCATTTCGGAAGTTTCGGGGGATGGGTTAGCGGATTCGGGTTGATGGGCCCGATACACATCAGCCAGCTCTTCGCCGCGGTCTGGCACTACATCTGGTTGCACAAATGCGTATTCAAGGTCTTCTTCTACCTCGGCCTTTATTTCCTCTTTCCAGGACTGAAGCAGCTCCTCCGAAAGAATTCCCTGATTTTGGAGTTCGGATAAATAATTATCGACCGGATCTCGTGCTTCCCACTTCTCCATAAGTTCTTTGGGCACATATTTCGTTCCGCTTGCCTCCTCATGGCCTCGGCGGCGGAAGGTCACGCACTCCAATATTACCGGAGCTGGATTTTCGCGCATGGCCGCTGCGAGCTTGGAAATGGTACCGTATACCTCTTCTACCTTATTGCCGTCTATGGTATACCCCTTAATTCCGTATCCAATTGCTCGGTCACTGAGCTTTTCGGCCTTGAATTGCTCGTAATAAGGCGTACTAAGCCCGTAGAAATTACTTTCAATTATAAATATGACCGGAAGGTTCCATACACTTGCCACATTAATTGCCTCGTGAAAATCGCCCTCGCTGGTTCCCCCATCACCTGTAAATACAGCGGTAACCGCATGTTCTCCGCGAAGTTCTGCACCCAAGGCTACGCCATCGGCAACTCCCATCTGTGGGCCCAGGTGGGATATCATACCGATGATTCGATGTGGTATGGAACCAAAGTGGAAGGAGCGGTCGCGCCCCTTGGTAAACCCCTCTAGTTTGCCTTGAAATTGGCAAAACAACTTCTTTAACGGCACGTCGCGATTGGTAAATACGCCTAAATTGCGGTGCATAGGGAGAATGAAATCATCGGCCTGCAGAGCTTGCGTTACCCCAGTCGATATAGCTTCTTGTCCGATTCCCGAGAACCACTTGGAAATTTTACCCTGACGCAAGAGGATGAGCATCTTCTCCTCTATCAATCGCGGTTTAAGCATTCCCTTGGCCAGTGCAAGTTTCTGTTCGGTAGTCATAGTTGCTTTTTTCTCCCGTCAAAAGTAGCTAATATTGGAATGAATTTAGCGATATGGGTAAGAACAAGAAAAGCGGAAAAATTCGAGCCTCGGGTGAGGGCGGAATGGTCTATTCCACGAACCCGGCAGCCATGAACGATTGGTCTGAGGCGCTCATGAAGTTGCAATCCGAGGGAACTGAGGAAGACAGTGGTTCGGCAGTAAAGGTGGGATTGGAGAAGAAAGGGCGAGGCGGCAAGTGGGTGAGCATTGTCCGCGGACTAACGGCTCGGGAACTGGAGGAACACGAAAAAGCTTTAAAATCGCATTGCGCCGTAGGAGGGAGTGTCAAAGAGGGGGAGCTCATTTTACAGGGTGATGTGCGCGATAAGGCCATTGCCTATTTCACAAAACAAGGTA
>Ga0181607_10004495_pt1 | contig 11941 bp, 9 predicted proteins | sample 041ome_9_FD_132420 | JGI IMG/M metagenome (GOLD analysis project Ga0181607, IMG submission 132420) | Coastal salt marsh microbial communities from the Groves Creek Marsh, Skidaway Island, Georgia - 041413US metaG (megahit assembly) | ecosystem: Environmental > Aquatic > Marine > Intertidal zone...
CCTAATAGGCGCTGTTAGATCTAAAAATGATTCATAAAACAGCAATAATAGATTCATCAGCATCTATCAGTTCAAATGTTAAGATAGGAGCTTATGCTATTATTGATAAAAACGTATCTATTGATGAAGGTACAATTATCAAAGAACATGCTGTAATTAGAGAAAACACATCTCTTGGAAAGAATAATATAGTCTATCAACATTCAAGTATTGGCGAACATCCACAAGACCTTAAGTTTAAGAACGAAAAAACTACATGTACTATTGGTGACAATAATATCTTTAGAGAAAATTGTAGCATTCACAGAGGAACAAAAGATGGTATTTCAGATACTAATATAGGAAATAATAACTTATTTATGGCGTATACGCATGTTGCTCATGATTGTATTATTCATGATGGATGTATTTTATCAAATGCAGCTAGTTTAGCAGGACACGTTGAAGTTGAATCAAATGTCTCTTTAGGTGGTTTTACACTAGTACATCAATTTTGCAGAATTGGTATGCATGCATTTTCAGGACTTGGGACAGTCATATCTCAAGATGTAACACCTTACACACTTATAGCGGGCAATCATGCTAAAGCATATAAAATAAATACAGAAGGCCTAAAGAGAAAAAACTTTAATGATGAAGATATTAAAAAGTTAGAAAAATGTTTTAAAATCTTTATTAGATCAAGTAAGCCTCTCAAAGAAAAAATAAATTTATTCAAAAATCTTAATATCAATAGTGAATACTCTAATTATTTTGTTGACTTCATTAAAAATAGTAGAAGAGGGATCACCCGCTAGTTAGGGTTTCAACATTCTTTCAGCTATACTTGCTAGAGTTTCTTTTGGTTTTTCTGAAAGTTTTTTTCTTATCCTTTCATAATTCTCAAAGAATTTATTTCTATAAATCTTATCATTATCAATGCTATTAAGTTCAACCATAATATCTACTTGATCATTATACGTAGGTTGAATAAATTCTTTTACAATTGGCATTTTTCCTATTGAAGAGCCTAAGATAAGATTAACAAGACCAATATATTGTACCGTGATTAAACGTTTCATTATAAAATATGATATGTAAGAAAGATTATACATAATGACCATAGGTATATTTAATATTGCCAGTTGAAGAGTTATGGTTCCTGATGCGCATAAGGCTTTTTTACAGTTACTAATCTGATTGATATCTTTACCAGAAATTAAAAGTTTATGAAATTCTTCTGGAAGTAATTTCATAATTCTAAGTTTTGATGTCTCATCGGCATAAAAAATTGCAACTTTTTCTTTTTTACTTTTTTGTATACAATCTAACATTATAAATATATTGTTCTTGATTTCAGATTCTCTGCTACCAGGAAATATCCCCAAATCAATAATTCTATCTTGATAGTTCTTTATTGAATTAATTAATTCGTGTCTATCATTTAGCGGATGACCAACATATGATACATTCTGTGTATATCTTTTAAAAAATACCTCCTCGAATGGAAAAATTACTGCAAGGTGATTTATTGCTTCTATAAATTTCTGTGATCTTTTTTCACGCCAAGCCCACACTTGAGGAGCTACGTAAAATAAAACAGGAATACCAAGTTTTTTTGCATATCGTGCAACTTTTAGATTAAATTCCACATAATCTACTAATACAATTAAATTTGGTCTATTATTATAAATATATTGTTTAGCGGACCGAAGCGCTCTCATAATTTTACTATATTTAGATAAAACTTCACTAATTCCTACTACAGATATCTCCTCAGTATCATAAATTACGTTTGCATTAGTTTTCTTAATTTCACTCTGACCGAATGCAACAAAAGAGATATTTTTATTTAGCTTCAAATGTTCCTTTATATACGCTGCTGCATGCTGATCACCAGAAGATTCTCCAGCTATTATAAAAATCTTTTTTTTATCCATTATATTTGTTCAAAATATTACATATATTTTTTACATGTTTGATAGGTAGCTCTGGATATATAGGAAGTGATAAACATTCTTTAGAAACTTTTTCAGCCATAGGCAAAGGTTTATAACCTTTGTTTTTATATGCATTATAGTTGTATATCGGTGATGAATAATAGATTCCATAGGGTATTTTATTCTTACTAAGATACATTTCTAGTTTTTTTCGATTCTTTACTCTTAGTGTGTATTGATTAAAACTATGATTAGCATCCTTATGAGTATATGGGAGAATGATACTATCATTTTTAATATTTTTATTATAAATGCCTGCTATTTGTTTTCTTTTTCTAATAAACGATTTTACATAATTTATTTTTACATTTAATATTGCAGCTTGAATCTCATCTAACCTACTGTTGTAACCAATTAAATCATGCTGATTTCTTTTAATACCACCGTGGGTCCTTAGTTTTAAAATAAGTTCATAGTACTTCTTATTTTTCATACATATGAGGCCGCCATCACCAAAACAACCAAGGTTTTTAGTAGGAAAAAAACTAAAACATCCCATGTCCCCATAAGTGCCTGTTTGTTTATTCTTAAACGATGCTCCAAACGATTGAGCGCAATCTTCAATATGATGCAAAGAATAACTTTTACATATTTTGTTGATTTCACCTAACTCAGCAGCTTGACCAAATAGGTTAACTGAAAGAACAGCCTTTGTTTTTCTTGTTATTAATTTGACTATTCTTTTTGGGTTAATATTAAAAGTATGAGGGTTTATGTCTGCAAAAATAGGACTCGCACCCACTAGTGATATTGCTTCAGCTGTTGCAAAATATGTAAATGGCGTTGTTATTACAGTATCGCCTGATCCAATTCCTAATGCTCTCAAAGATAAAACAAGTGCATCAGTTCCTGAATTACAGCTTACAGTATATTTTGAATTTAAGAAATTTCTACTCAGTTCTTCAAATCTTTTTACATTTTCACCTAAGATATAGTTTCCAGATGACAAGATATTTAATATATCTTTATCAATAATATGCCCAAATTCTTTGTATTGATTTTTTAGATCAAATATTTTCATTTATTAGAACCCTTTTGTAATTCTCTTTGCTACTTTAAGTGCATTCTCACCTGCAACTCCATCAGTCATAGAGATATCTTTGCCATAACATGTATTTATAAAATTATTTATTTCTTCTTTTAGTGAGTCAGCTTTTTTGAACTTAAAAACTTTTGTAATAAATTTATTTTTATCATTTTTAATTAATTGCTTGAGTTCACTATTTATGAAGTCTATTGAATAATAAGCTTTTTTAGAAAAAATCCTCATTTTTCTCTCATTTTTTGTACTAATTCTACTTGCTGTAAGATTCGCTATAATATTATCACTAAACTCTATTCTTACATTAGCAATATCAGTTAAATCTGTAATTATCTTTTTACCTGAAACAGATATTTTTTTGATTCTTTTTTTAACAAGTGACATAACTATATCAATATCATGAATCATTAGATCTAATACAACGTCAACATCATTAGCTCTAGGATTAAACTGACATAATCTATGTACTTCTATAAACTGAGGATTCTTAAAGCTTTGTTTAAGTTTCTTTACCGCAGGATTAAATTGCTCCAAATGTCCTATTTGAAGTATACATTTATTTCTTTTTGCTAAACTATTTAGTTTATTCGCTTGTGTGACTGTCTCAGTCATTGGTTTTTCTAGTAGTACGTGTTTTTTGTTTTCTAGAAAAAACTTTGCAATTTTATAATGTGTATTTGTCGGTGTCACTATTGAAACAGCATCTACATTCTCAATGATATTTACATATTTATCTGTTTTTATAATTTTTTTACTATCAATGAAGTCTAAATTCTCGATTTGTTGATCTACTACGGACGTTAGATTCACAGACCTATTTAACTTGTATTTTTGATAGTGAAATTTTCCAAGATATCCTAATCCAATAACTCCTACTCTAATTTTATTACTAATCATATGTTAATTGTTCGTCTTGATTGATAGAATGAACATTATATACCATTTGAATGAAATCAAGAAAAATAATAGCTGGCATAGACGAAGTTGGAAGGGGAAGCCTGATTGGTTCTGTATACTCAGCTGCAGTTATTTTCAATGATGATGAACTTATATGTAATTTGACAGATTCAAAGAATACTAGTGTTAAAAATAGATTATACCTAGCTAATATCATTATAGATAAAGCTGCTGCAGTTTCCATAGGGATTGCTACTAGAGATGAAATTGATAGTCTTAATATTCATCACGCAACACTTCTTAGTATGAAAAGGGCTATTGATAATCTAACAATCAAAGCTGATTTGGTATTAATAGACGGTAAATATGCCCCTGAGACTAACATTGAAACACGAACTATAATAAAAGGTGATAACTTGATTCAGCAAATCTCCGCTGCATCGATTATTGCAAAGGTAGCTAGAGATAATGAAATGTTTTTCTTAAGTAAGAAATTTACGCAATATAAATTCTCTCATAATAAAGGATATGGGACTAAACATCATTTATCTACTTTAGTTCGTTTGGGAAAAACCATTTATCATAGAGAATCTTTCCTAAAATGAATCTAGATAACTTTACACATTTACATTTACATACATGTTATTCATTAGGATCTGGGACTATAAAAATAGATGACCTAATTAAAACTGCTTTAAAAAATAATATTAAGTCTTTATCACTAACTGATCATCTAAATATATTTGGCGCTATTAAATTCTATAACAAATGCATAGCTTCTAATGTGAAGCCGATTATAGGTTGTGAAATACCAGTTTTTAGTAATGATAGTAAAAAATTAGGTAATATTGTCCTACTTTGTCAAAATATTAACGGTTATCATAATCTGAATAAAATTCTTTCATTCATACATACATCTAGATCCTCATATTTAGGTGCAGATTTAGATATCTTAAAAAAATATAACTCTGACTTAATTTGCTTATCAGGAGGAAGGAATGGACTTTGTGGAGTTAATATCTTAAATAATCCATTAACAATTGTTGAGGAAATATTAAAACATATATCAAAAATATATCAGAGTAAGTTTTATATTGAAATAGATAGAACAGATCGATCAAATGAAAATAATTATAACAATGAATCTTTATATTTTGCTTCTAAACTTAAATTACCTGTCGTTGCTTCTAACGATGTTTTATTTATGGCAGAGACTGACTTTGAAGCTAATGAAGTTAAGGTTGCAATTAATACAAAGACAAAGCTTGATGATCGAGTAAATCAAACCGATTATTCGTTTAATCAGTATTTTAAAACACCAAAAGAAATGAAATCATTATTTTCTGATATCCCTGCAGCGATTAGCAATGTATCTGAAATTGTAAAGATGTGTAATTTTAAGATGCCTGAATTCAAATATCACTTACCCAAATTTTCTAATCCAACAAATAAAGATGATGTTACCTATTTTAAAGATTTATGCGAAGAGGGTTTAAGGAACTATATTGCTCATTCATCTTTAGATAAAAATAAATATCAAATCAGATTAGATAGGGAAATAGATGTTATACAAAAAATGGGATTTGCCAGTTATTTTTTAATAGTTCAGGAATTTATTCAATGGGCAAAAAATAATGATGTGCCAGTAGGGCCTGGTCGTGGCTCTGGAGCCGGGTCACTAGTTGCTTTTGTTCTAGGAATAACCGCAATTGATCCTATAAAGTACAATCTACTCTTTGAAAGATTTTTGAATCCTGAGAGAATATCTATGCCTGATTTTGATATTGATTTCTGTATGAACAAGCGTCAAAAAGTAATCGATCATATTATTTCTACCTATGGACAAGAAAAAGTATCTCAAATAATTACCTACAGTACATTATCAGCAAGAGCCGTAATACGAGATGTTGGTCGTGTATTAGATTTTTCATACGGTTTTGTTGATTATATCGCTAAGCTTGTGCCTTTTTCATTAGGAATCAAGATTAGCGAAGCATTAAAATCTAGTAAAGAATTAGCAAAAGAATATAAAACTAAAGATGATGTAAAAAATATTATAGATTTAGCACAAAAAATAGAAGGATTGCCAAGAGGGGTTGGTACGCATGCTGCAGGTATAGTAATTTCTCCCTCAAATATTACTGATTTCATGCCTATTTATTCTTTGGAAGATAAGAATGAATTAATTACTCAATTTGACAAGGATGATATTGAATCTATCGGCCTTGTTAAATTTGATATATTGGGTTTGACAACACTAACTGTCATGGATGAAGCCGTAAAACTAATTCAAGTTAATGATGATAATTTTAATTTAAATGATATACCCTTAGATGACAGTAATGTTTTTAAGCTTCTTCAAGATAAAATGACAACAGGTATATTTCAATTAGAGTCTCTTGGCATGAAAAAGTATATGGCCCAGCTTAAGCCAGATAAATTTGAAGATATTGTGGCACTTGTTGCACTATACAGACCCGGACCACTTGGGACAAATATGGTGGATGATTTTATTTCAAATAAGCATGGTGCTGAAATTAAATATGAGCATCCACTTCTTGAAAATATATTATCGGAAACAAATGGGCTGATTCTCTATCAAGAGCAAGTAATGGAAATTGCAAAATCTCTTGGGAATTACTCGTTAGGTGACGCTGATCTTCTAAGAAGAGCAATGGGTAAGAAAAAGCAAAAAGAAATGGAAGATCATCGCTCAAGATTTATCTTAGGATGTAAAGAAAATAACATCAATACTGATGTAGCTAAGTCTATTTTTGATAAGATGGAAAAATTTGCTGGATATGGATTTAATAAATCACATTCCGTTGCTTATGCAATGCTTGCATATCAAACTGCGTACCTAAAAAGCTACTATCCTACTGAATTTTACTCTGCGGCTTTATCATCGGACATGGATAATACAAATAAAATAATAAATCTTCTTACGGCATGTAAACAATCAAATATTAATATAAAACTACCTGATATAAATAATTCAAATTATAAATTCTTTCCATTAAAAGAAAAAGTAATTAACTATGGACTAGGGGCCATAAAGGGTGTTGGTGAAAATGCTGCAAAACATATATGGGACATCAAAAAGTCCGGAGGTGATTATCAAAGTATCGAAGATTTTTGTTCTAGAGTAAACTTATCTTGTGTAAATTCAGGAACTATTGAATCATTAATATCCTCTGGCTGTTTTGATTCAATAAGTAATAAAACTAGATCTGAAAATATATCAAATATACAGATGCTAATATCTCAAGGCCATAAGAAACAACTAGATTTGGCAGCCGGTCAAAATGAATTATTTGATACAGCCTTATCAAATGACAATTTTATTACTGAGAGTAAATATGAAGCAGTAAGAATTATACCCTCCAACAGAGAATTAATTAAAGAAAGAAAAGTATTGGGTTATTATTTGTCTAGCCATCCAATAAAAATTTATGAAAAAGAAATATCAGATATGAATCTTAAAAATATATCTAATATTAATTCATTGATTATAAATTCATCTAACTTAAAATTTAATTCTATAATAGCTGGGATAATTATTGATTCACGTTCTCAAAAAATATCTAAAAATAAATTCATTACTATCTATAAAGTAGATGACAGCACACATCAAATCAATATTTCATTTTTCGAAGAAAAATACTTACAATACAAAAATATATTAAAAGAAGACGAATTACTTTTTTTTAGTGGAGAGGTATTTATAGATGATTATGATTCTCAATTATCTATGAGAGCAGAGCGAGTATATACTCTTTCTGAAGCACGAAATAAATATTCAAAATATTTAAGCATTGTCCTCCCATCAGAATTGCTTTCGAAAGAAAAAGTAGCACAAATTAAATATATATTTCAAAAATATAAGTCTGGAAAAACTCAAATTAAACTATTCTATAAAACTAGAGACTTCATTGCGCCTGTAAATCTAAGCAAAGATATTTATGTTTTAATTACAGATAAATTACTTTCTGACATTAAATCATTAACAGGTAATGATAGTGTTACTATTAAATACCATTAGTATTTTGATTTAAATTTCATATAATATATTTATGTCTGAATATAATCCTAACTATCTTGACTTTGAACAGCCTCTTTTAGAAATTGAAAATAAAATTACTACAATAGAAACTAGCGCAAACGCATCTCAAAAAGACATAAAAAAAATTGAATCTCTAAAAATAGATCTTGACAAAAATATTTCAAAAATATTCTCATCCTTGAGTGATTGGCAAATTTCTCAAATAGCCAGACATCCATTACGTCCCTATACTTTAGATTATATTAGAGATATGTTTACTGACTTCGTAGAAATTCATGGTGATAGGATGTTTGGTGATGATAAGGCTATTATTTGCGGTTTTGCCACGCTTGAAAATGAGTCATTCATGTTAATTGGTCATCAAAAAGGTAGAGATTCTAAAGAAAAGGTATATCGTAATTTTGGAATGCCTAAGCCAGAGGGATACAGAAAAGCTTTGAGGGCCATGAAATTAGCAGAAAAATTTCATATACCTATATTAACATTTATAGATACACCTGGAGCATATCCAGGTATAGATGCAGAATCGAGGAATCAGAGTATTGCTATTGCTGATAACTTGTATCAGATGTCTAAAATCAATACTCCTATAATATCAGTTGTCATTGGTGAAGGTGGCTCAGGAGGTGCTTTAGCTATTGGAGTCGCAGATCGACTAGCAATGTTACAATATAGTATATATTCTGTTATAAGCCCAGAAGGTTGTGCTTCGATATTATGGAAAGATGCATCAAAAGCCAATATTGCTGCTGAAGAATTATCTATTACATCAGGTAAACTTCTCGGACATAAATTGATAGATAGAATAATTCCTGAACCTCATGGAGCAGCACATAGAAACTATGCTGCAATGTATTCCTCATTAAAGTCTAATATTTTAGATATGCTTCAAGAAGTTAATAATACCTCTCATTCTGAATTGTTAAAGAATAGAAACGCTAAGTTGATGTCATATGGACAATTTGAATCATAACTATATAAAGGAAACCATAAAAAAAAGCCTTTCTTGTACATCCAAAAATAAATTCTTAATAGCTGTCAGTGGCGGTATTGACTCAATGCTTTTATTAAAAATGTCATCTCTTATAAGTAATGAGTCTAACTTATCTTTTAGAGCTATTCACATAAATCATAATATGTCAGCTAACTCTAAAGCAATGGAAGAATGTTGTATTAAATCTTGTAATAAATATTCTATAGGTCTTGAAGTAAAGAATATTTATGAAAATAAAAAAAATAATATTGAAGATAGACTGAGAGAAAAAAGATATCAAATATTATTAAAAAATACTAATGATGATGAATCGCTTCTTACAGGACACCATGAAGATGATCAAATTGAGACATTTATATATAGACTAGTTAGAGGTTCATCTCCAAAAGGTTTATCATCTATTAAAAAAATTTCATATAGAAATGAAAAAATCTTATGCAGACCATTATTGACTATCAATAAAGACGATATACTAATAGCGGCAAAATTATATGATTTGGAATATGTTAATGATTTAACTAACAATGATTTAAAGTTTGATCGTAATTATATAAGAAAAACAATCATTCCAAATATAAAAAATCGGTGGAAGCATTTAAATAAGGCTATTTCTCATACCATTTGTCTACAGAATGATTATGCATTTATCGCCGATGAATATTGTTCGCAGATTTATAACTCTATTATCATTGAAAATAAACTCTCTATTAAACAGCTTAATACTTTTTCTTCACATATTCACAGTATTTTTATCAAGTACTGGATATCCAGATCACTTCAGTACAATTTATCTAAAAACGAAACTTCTAATCTGATAAAAATTATCAAGAATGAAAATAATGATTATCCCAAATGTAATCTCAAAAATAATATTTCTATCATTAGATACAATAATCAACTATATATTGTTAATCAAAGTGAAAAGCGCAAACAAGCATCGTCATTATTATGGGATATTAAAAATGATATAAAATTTGGAGAGATTACAATTTATATTGATACTCTAAAAAATGAGGGTATTTATGATTATCTACGTTTAAAAGCTCCAATTACTCTAAAAAGCTTTATAGGAAATGAGAGAATAATGCTAAACCAATATAATCATCAGAATTTAAAGAAACTTTTTCAGACACAGTCAATTCCCAAATGGGAAAGAGATGATTTCGTCCTTTTTTATGCGCAAAATGAGCTTTTACTTGCATACAGTGATAATAATAAATTTATATCCTCACAATTAAGATAAATATATATCTTTTTATCCTAATACACTATAATTTACATATCTGAATGGCTAGATATATTTTTATTACAGGTGGTGTTGTATCATCCCTTGGAAAAGGTATTGCTGCCGCCTCCCTAGCTTCTTTATTTAAATTACGAGGATATAAAGTATCTTTACAAAAACTTGATCCATATATTAACCTAGACCCAGGAACTATGAGCCCATTTCAACATGGTGAAGTATACGTTACTGATGATGGAGCTGAAACAGATTTAGATTTAGGTCATTACGAACGTTTTGTAGGCATACGCATGAGTCAAAACTCTAATGTTACAGCTGGAAGGGTTTATTCAAATGTAATCAAAAAAGAAAGAGAAGGAAAATATTTAGGCAGTACAGTACAGGTTATTCCGCATGTTACAGATGAGATAAAACATCTAATAAAAAAAGGATCTAGTAATGTAGATATATCATTCATAGAAGTTGGTGGTACAGTGGGTGATATCGAATCTTTACCGTTTCTAGAAGCAATAAGACAACTAAATATGGAGATGAATGATAGTCATACATTATTTATCCATCTCACGTTACTGCCAAAAGTTGAAGTTACCAATGAAATTAAAACAAAACCAACTCAGCATTCTGTAAAGGAATTGAGATCAATTGGTATTCAGCCAGATGTTTTGTTATGCAGAGCAAAAGATACTATTGATGAAAATACAAAAAACAAAATATCTTTATTCACTAATGTAAATAAAGATGCTGTTTTCTCTGCGCAAGATGCTAAATCGATTTATGAGATACCTATTTTTTATAAAAATCAGAAAGTAGATGAGTACATACTTAAAAAGCTAAAAGTCCCTTATAAAAAATCTGTTATTAGACCCTGGGTAACATTTACTAACAAATTAAATAAATGTAAAAGAAAAGTCAAGATTGGCATGGTTGGTAAGTACGTTGATTTAGCTGATTCATATAAATCATTGAATGAATCATTACTTCATGCATCAGTTCAGAATAACAATGCAATTGAAATTGATTTTATTGATTCTGAAGATATAGTAAAAAGAAATATTAAAAAATTAAACAAACTTCATGGCATTGTCGTCCCTGGTGGCTTTGGTAATAGAGGTGTTGAAGGAAAAATTCTAACAGCAAACTATGCACGCATAAATAATATTCCTTATCTAGGAATTTGCTTAGGTATGCAAATATCAGTGATAGAGTTTGCAAGAAATATTTTAGGGCTCAAAAATGCTAATAGTACAGAGTTTGATTTGAAAACACCTCATCCAGTAGTATCTCTTGTATCTGAATGGGAGGATAATATTAAAGGGACTATTAAAGGTAATATTGATGAATTAGGTGGTACAATGAGATTGGGAGCGCAAAAATGTACACTTATAAATAATTCTCTTGTTCATTCTCTATACAAAAAAAATGTCATAACTGAAAGACATAGGCATAGATATGAGGTTAATAATAAATATGTAAATCAGTTTAATAATACAGACCTTATATTTTCTGGTTACTCAGGGAAGAAGGAGCTTATGGAAGTGCTTGAGATAAAAAACCATCCATGGTATCTTGCGTGTCAATTTCATCCAGAATTTACATCTTCACCTATCAAAGGGCATCCACTATTCAATAGCTTTATAAAATCATCATATGAAACAAAATAATAAACTTATATCTAATAAGCATCTAACATTGATTTCGGGACCTTGTGCCATTGAATCTGAAA
>Ga0181607_10004497_pt1 | contig 11937 bp, 9 predicted proteins | sample 041ome_9_FD_132420 | JGI IMG/M metagenome (GOLD analysis project Ga0181607, IMG submission 132420) | Coastal salt marsh microbial communities from the Groves Creek Marsh, Skidaway Island, Georgia - 041413US metaG (megahit assembly) | ecosystem: Environmental > Aquatic > Marine > Intertidal zone...
AAATTTTTTGTTGAAGAATGTTGTAAATTTTTTGGTATAAAAATTGTATGGAAAGGTAGGGGTCTCAAGGAAGCTGCGTATATAAGAGAATTTGATAAAAAAAAATTTCCAAAATTATTTAAAAATCAAAAAATCGTTCAAGTCGATGCAAAATACTTTAGATTGAATGAAGTTGATCATTTAAAAGGAGACTCAAAAAAAGCAATGAATAAATTGAAATGGAAACCAAAATATAATATTTATCAATTGGTAAATGAAATGATGGAGAAAGACTTTAATTTAGTTAAAACAGAATTAACTAAAATTTAAAAGATTTTTAAGAATTAATTTTTTTTTATCTAAATAGTTTATTAAAATATAGAGAGAAATTATAGTTATTAAAAAGTCAATACTAAAAACAGAATAACTGTTTTCAAAACAAATCCTTAGACTAAAAAAAATAAGATAAATCGTAGAAAGTTTTTCTTTAAAAAGTTTATTTTTATCAAAAATTTTAATTTTGAAAACAACTACAAGAAGAGAAAAGTAAATTAATAAATTAAATATCAAAAAGGAAAGTAATCCAAAATAACCAGAGCATAAAAATGCATAAATAAATCCGTTGGATACATTATTTCCGTACTGAACGGAAAGATCTTCACTTATTAATAACCTATCTGCTTGAGGACCATATCCAAATAATTTTTTTTTATCATATTTTTCAAGTGATTTTTTCCATAATTTTACTCTTCCACTACTACCTTGTTCATAATTAAACCTGTTATTTGCTAATTTTGTTTTAAGCTCTTGTTTGTATTCTTTTTTATCCTCTACATTTAATTCTTTTTTTTCTTCAATTATTGTTTCACTAAAATTAATTTTGATAGTTTTATCAATTAAATGATATTTATAAATTTCAAATACAAAGATTGGTAAAATAATAAACACTAAAACTCTAAATAATTTTACCTGAATATTACTTTTAATAAAAAATATCAGAAAAATACTCGAAAATAAAAAACACAATATAGCCCCTCTAGATTGAATGCCCCAAATTATAAATGCTAAAGAAAAAAAAATTAAATACTCAATACTTAATATAGTTTTATTTTTTTTTATAAAAAAAATTGATAAAAGTAAAAGAACAGCAAGTAAAGATAAAGATCTTGCAATCCCTGTTACTCTTGGAAAAGTTTGCTCAAAAAACTTATCATCAAGACTTACACTATTATAAAGATAAATATGATTACTAATACTATAATTTTGAAATAATTTAATTAGTAGAAAAATAGAGACTATAGACAGTATAAATACACTAACAATCATTAAACGTTTACATATAAGATTTTTTGGATTTAATAGAGTTGTTAGTAATAAAGTCGTCAGTGATCCAAAAGCTAAATTAATTAGAAAAAAATAATGTAATTCAAAATTAATTAGCTTGTTAAAATAGAGCCCAACATATTGTAACGAAAAATATGAAATTAAAGATATAAAAAATATTTTAGTTAAACTTATATTGTAAGTAAATTTAAATTTTTTTATATAAATAATATGAACAATTAGCAAAGGTATAAGAACTGAAAATAATAATGGTAGAGATATTCTTAATGCATTAACTAAACTATAAAAATTTTTGAATTTTAAATTTTCTAAATCATGTGGGGATGTGCTGATTGATGCCCAATAAAAAATATAAAGTATCGGAATACCTATATTTGCTAATTTTATAAAACTTTTTGTCATTTTTAAATTTATTAATTATTCTCTATTATTTAATAGTATATAACATTTAATAATATAATGATTTGTTTAAACATTTTTAATTAATAAATGATTTTTCTTTCAAAAAAATATGATAATTTTATTAAATACATAATAGTTTTATTCCCACTTTTTTTCATCACAGGTCCTTTTTTACCAGATTTTTTCTGTATTTTTGTCGGACTTAGTTATTTATTTTTTTATTCAAAAAACGATAAAATTAATAAAAGTGAATTTCATATATTGATATTTTTTGTATTATTTTACATATATTTAAACATTAATTCATTTATATCATTTAATTCAAATATTTCGTTTAAATCTTCTGTTCCTTTTTTTAGAATTATAATTTTTATTTTTGCTCTTAGTTATTTTTTTAAAACACAAAAAGATATCAACAGTAAGCTATACTTTTTTTTTATTATTTGTATTGTCTTATTACTTTTAGATTCAATATATCAATTTTATAATAATAAAAATATTTTTGGTGCTGAGATTCAGAACATAGATAGAATAACTTCATTTTTTGGTGATGAGCAAATAATGGGGAGTTTTATTTCTAGGTTATTACCATGTATTATAGCACTATCTTATTTAACTAAAATAAAAAAAAAGAATATTTATAATTTTTTTATTATATCGGTAGCATTTGTTTTAATATTTTTAAGTGGTGAACGTCTTGCATTAGCTTATTTTTTTATATTTTTAACTTTGTATTTTGTGGTAGATTCTAACAAAACAAAAATTATTTTTTTTTTATCATTTATTGTAATTTCAGTAATATCTTTAACATTAGTAAATTCTAATCAATTTAAAAAATTTTTTGTTCATACTTATAATCAACTTACAGTAAAAAAAACATATTTTACAAGTTACAGGCACCTACTTCATTACAGGACTTCTTACAGCATGTTCAAGGATAAACCATTATTTGGGCATGGATTAAAGTCATTTAGATATTTGTGTTCTGATCTTAAATATTTTAATAAGCAGGAAGTTTTAGATGAAAATAAATTTTATTCACCTGTTGATGGAATAATTAATGATAAACAAGAAGTAGCTGGCACAAAACAAGTCAGTGTAATTGAGATAGTAGCTCCATTTTCTTCTCATCCCATTGGGATATACAATCTAAAAGAAAATTTATTTTTTAGTAAATTTAAAAATGGAGATAAAATAAAAAAAGGAGATATTGTTTTTCAAAAGTATGATTACAAAAATGGTTGTAATACACATTCTCATAATATTTATTTTCAGTTTTTATCTGAATTAGGTCTGATTGGTACTGCATTTTTGTTTACAATTTTTATTTATGTTATTTATAATCTTTATATTCTTTTAAAAAAAAGAATTAATAGTAAAATAGATAATATTGATAAAGCCAAGTTTCTAATTTTATCAGGAATTTTTATAAGTCTAATACCGATTTTTCCATCTGGAAATTACTTTACTAATTGGCTTTTAATTATTACATATTTTCCAATTGGTATTTACTTGTCTTTATTAAAATCTAGATTAAATAACTAATAGTGATTTTATTATTAATTAATGCTTAAGTATAAAAAAATAAATCAATTTTTTTTGTTAAGTTCTTTATTGGTTTTTTTGTTTTTTATTAATAAGACATTTTTATATTCCTATACAATTTTACAAGATAATTATGAAACAAGGATGATGAAATTAGGAGGTTATTGCGAAAAATATGGATATGGATTCGTTGAGTATTTAAATAAAAAAATAAAATTTAAAAAAAATGTTCCGGTACTTAATTTTGGAAATTACCCTTCGATAGAAAGTTATTTTTTTGATATTAATAGAGAAAAAGATAATCATTATTTAATATTAATAAATATTTCTGAAAATGATTTCTCTAAAAATTATGTAAAAAAAGATTTTCAAATAATTGATAAGAAAGAAAACTGCTATTTAGTTAAGAAAATATGATTGAATTATCTCTTGCACTTTTACAAATTTTTATTTTTATTTTAATATTTAATTATCCAATAAATATTCATAATAATTTCAAATTATTCAAATTATATAAATTAGGTTTTTATGACAGTATTTTGATAAATATAATAATTCATTTGAATGTTTATTTGTGTTTATCATTTTTCAAAATTAATTTACATGTAATTTTTGGTTTACAATTGATAATTGGTTTACTTTATTTTTTCTATTACCAAAAAGAATATTTTAAATTTATCAAGGAAAATATTTTAATTTTTATATTTTTTTTAAGTACTATTTTTTCTTTATTTGTTATTATTATTTGGGATCCAATTCTAACTTGGGATGGAATTTCTCATTGGTTTTTTAAAGCTCAAATATTTTATCAAAATGGGGAATACAAACAGTTAAAAGAGGTTCCGCTTAATCATTATCCTCATCTTGGATCATACATATGGGCTTATTTTTGGAAAAATAATTTTTTACAATTAGAGTATTTTGGAAGATTTTTTTATGTTTTTATTTTTGTGACAACTATTTTTTCATCAGTAGAAATTATAAAAAAAAAATTTTCTGATTTTGAAATATGTTTAATTATTTTGTTATTACTTACTTTAACAGTTGATAAATTTTTATTAGGAGGCTATCAAGAGTATCTAATATTTGCAATTTTCTATCTAATTTCAAAGATATTTCTTTTATTATCTAATAAAGATAATTATCAAATAAAATACTTTTATCTTTTATTTTATACTACTAGCTTTTTATTTTTATGGATAAAGCAAGAAGGTTTTTTTTATTATATTATTTCAAGTATAATATTTGTTATTTTTTTTCAAAAAGAACTGAAGAAAAAATTAATTTCTTTATTAATTGTATTATTTTTACTTACATTTTATTTATCTATAAGAATTTACTTTCATGAAAGTTTTCAATTTAATGAACAAATATCCTCTGAGAATTTATTTAATCAACTTTCATTAGAGATTATAATAAGTAAATTTTTTTTCATTTTAAAATATATTTTAATTAGTTTTTTCAAGTATCCTATTTGGATATTAATTATATTTTCATTATTTTTTCTTTATAGGCAGAATTATTTTAGAAATAAAAAATATATAATTGTATTTTTAATTTTTAATTTTTTATTTATAACATCGATTTACTTATATTCTTCATATGATGTCGTATGGTTTTTATCAACAAGTTTGAGTAGACTTTTATTTGGATTGTCTGGATTTTTTATTTTATTGATTATAGAATCTTTCAATTATATGAGAAGAGATAAAAACTTTAAAGATTAATTTCTTTAAAAAAGTTATTAACTATATTTTCCATACTATAATTTTTTACAAAAAAACTTGATTGAAGTTTAGCTTTTTTTTTTAAAACTTTATTCTTCTTTAAAACAAAGTCTATTAAATTAAAAATTTCTTTTTTTTTCATAAAAATAAATGGTGGTGTTGATTTATTTGGTAATTTAATTCCATTCATACCCTCTTTAGATGTAATTACAATAGATCCCAACATCAAAGTTTCTATAATTTTTAATTTTGTACCGGTTGCCTTAAACATGGGTGCAAGAAGAAATTTTGATTTTACAATTAAGAAATTTAAATGTTCTTTTTTGATATTCTTATAAAAATAAATATCTTTATTATCTTTTATCAAATCATCAGGTAAATCTTGTCCAACAATAACTAATTTTAAATTAGGATGTTTTTTCTTAATCATTGGCAATATATTTTGAATAATGTAATCAATTGCTTGCTTATTTGGAAAAAAAGAATAACTACCAAAATATATTATATAATTTTTAGGAATATATTTTTTGAAATCTAAAATTTTTAATTTTTCTTTGCTTATACCATTACTAAATACGACAGCTTTAACACTGTACAACTTTTTAAGAGTATTTTGATCAAATTTAGATACTGCAGTTCCAATGTCAGAAATTTGATAAACTTTTTTTTCAAAAAATTTTGATAAAAAACTTATAATATAGTTATTTTTTTTTAATCTTAATAAATACTCAATATTATGACTATGATAAATTATAAAAATATTTGGATCTAATATTTTTAAAATTTTAATAGTTAAATAAGAGTAACCTATCCAACTTGCTCCTTCGATAATAACAGTTTTATTTTTGGACTTTTTAAAAAATGTTTTAATATTAATTACTAAAAAAATTATTTTGAATAATTTAAAAATATTTTCAAATATATTTAATTTATATTTCTCTAAAATATTAAATATATTTTTTTTTTTTATCTCAAATAACTTTTTTTTAAATTTTATTGTATTATATAAACTGAGAGTAACTTCTGCTGCTCCATGACCTCCGGCGCTTGCTTCAAAAAATGATACTATAGCAATAGAATATTTTTTTTGCATTTTAGTTAATTTAAATACCTAAAAAGATTTTTATTTTAAATAAGTTCATTAAAGCAATTTTTGATTTATAAATAGCATAAAAATATTCATATATATACAGATTAATCTTTTGTGGTAAAAATTAACATGCAATCGAAAAAAAAAATATTATATTTAACTAGATTAAGTCCTTATGAAATAAAATCTTGGTCAGGTGTTACTTTTAATATTTTAAAATGTTTAAAAGAAAATTTTGAAGTTATAACAGTAGGACCTTTGAGCAATAGAGTTAGAATTTTTTATATTGTAAAAAGATTTTTGTATTCTACACTAAATATAAAATTTGATATTGATAGACCTGTTTTTGTAGCAAAAGATTTCGCAAATCAAATACACAAAAAAATTAAAAACACTCATTATGATGCTGTTTTAACTTCAGAGTCTTATTTATTAACTTTTTTTAAGACAAGTAAACCCTGTTTCATTTTTACAGATGTCCTATTTTCAACATATTATTCGCATTATTTTAATCAACAATTGATTCACAATAGTACTTTAAATGATGGAAATTATTGTCAAAAAAAAGCTTTATTAAAGAGTAAGAAAATTTTTTTAACTAGTAGATGGGCGATCAAGGATGCTATAAAATCTTACAAAATTAATAGAAACAATTTTCATCTTTTACCTTTTGGCCCAAGTTCGTCAATAATCCCTTCAAAAAAAATTTTGTTCCAAATCATTAAAAAAAAAACATTAAAGGAATGTAGGTTAGTAACTATTGGAGTTCATTGGAATCGTAAAGGAATGGATAAAGCTTTGAATTTGGTTAACCACTTGAATTATATTGGACAAAAAACTACTTTATATATTATAGGAGCTACCCCACCAAAAGATGTTATTATACCAAAATATGTAAAATTAATTAGATTTCTAGATAAAAAAATAAAAAAGGATAGAAAACTTTTAGAAAAAATTTTATTTAAAGCTCATTTCAATGTCTTGTTTTCTCAATCCGAAGCATTTGGAGTAGTAAATGTAGAAGCTTCAGCATTTGGACTTTATTCAATAACAAATAAAATTGGTGGCATTGATGGAGTTATTAAAAATAACATTAATGGATATATGTTTAATAAAAATGATAATGTAAAATTTATCAGCAAACATATTCTCAGAATATTTAGAAATAAAAATATTTACATAAAAAAATCTTTAACTTCCAGAAACCAATATGAAAAAAATTTAAATTGGTATAAAATTTCGAATAAATTATTTCAAAAAATTAATAAATATTTATAAAATTGAACACTCAAATAAATAAAAATATAGGAGAAAATAAATTATTAATACTTGAAATTATAAGGTTTATTTCCTCGTTTGCTGTAATTATTTGGCACTATAATTTATTTTTTTTTATAGAAAAAAATCCAACTAATATTTTAAATGAAAACCTACCATTTTATTCTATTCTAAAATTCTTCTATAATTTTGGTTTAGAAGGAGTCATCGTTTTTTGGGGGATAAGTGGATTTATCTTTTTTTGGAAGTATGATGATTTAATATCCCAAAAAGAAATATCTGCAAAAAAATTTTTTATTTATCGTTTTTCTAGATTATATCCTTTGCATTTTGCAACTTTATGTTTAGTAGGTATTTTTCAATATTTTTTCTTTATTAACCAGAATTATTATTTTGTTTATCAGATAAATGATTTCTATCATTTTATTTTACAAATTTTTCTTGCAAGTAATTGGGGATTTGAAAAAGATTATAGCTTTAATGGACCAATATGGTCAGTTTCTGTAGAAATATTTGCTTATTTAATTTTTTTTCTTTCACTCAGAAAATTTGGAAAATCTATACCAATCAATATTGTTATTATAATATTTTGTGTCCTTTTAAGATTTTTAAAATTATCTAATCCCATAACAGATTGTTTAACTATATTTTTTGTTTGTGGTACAACTGCTCTTATTTGCAAATCTATTCAAGTTTCATCGTATAGAAAAATTATTTATAATTTATTTTTATTTTTAGCAATAACAATACCGATTATTATAATTAATTTTAAACTATATAAATATCATCATTTTATTTATACATTTGAGTTTTTTTACATACCTTTAATATTATTTTTGTCAGTAGAGGAATTTAAGATCCTCAATAAATTTAGATCATTTATTGAAGTTATTGGAAATATGACTTACTCAAGTTATTTACTTCATTTTCCAACACAACTTATTATAAGTCTATTTTGTATTATATTCAGTATTGAAATTAATATTTATAATCAGTTTTTCTTTATAAGTTATATCTTTTTTATTCTTATGATTTCATACATAACTTATTTTTCTTTCGAAAAACCAATCCAAAAATATATTAGGAATTATTTTAGAAATTAAACTTAAATTTTATTTTTTTACATAAATATAAAGCTCTTGATCAAAATACCTCATAAATGTATCTGAATATGTGTATCTAGTATACTTTGGAAGTTTAATAATTTTTAATAATTTTGCATTATCATTAGAAAAATATTTATCAGCTACTATTATTTCATTATTGTCTAAATTAAATTGAGAATATTTAGTCTCTAAAATAGGTTTATGAAATATAGGTCTTCCATTATTTCTTGGATATGTACTTATTATTGAATTTTTATTTTCGCAAATATACCCTAAGGTTCTATCAATACTATAATTAATGATTTTATTATAATCACATATTATTTTTTTAAGTTCATTATAATAATAACCATGATCTTCATTAAATAGATGACCATTAAAAAAGCTTATATTAATATTTGAATATAATTTTGGATTATAAACAAATTTGTCATTTAAAACAAAACCTCTTAATGGAAAATAGTTAGTCCCTGATAAATATTGATTTCCATTTTTTTTTGGTAGAGGAAACAAGGTAAAGCTAAAGATAATCATCAAAATTATTACAGTTTTGAATAATTTTTTATTTTTAAATTGTTTATTTAAGAAAAATCCAATGACAAAAAATAAACTTATTGATGAATTTAAGTGTCTCCAAATCTCATATTGATTAAATGATTGTGTAATTCCAAATAATCCTAAAATTGAAAGAAAAATAATTTTATTATTTTCGTTTAAAATTTTTAAAAAAAAATCTTTTTTAATTATAGATAACAATACTAATATTCCATTAAAAAAAAATATAATCAAAAAATATAAATTTTCTAATCTTGCAGGAAAAAAAATATGATATATGAATTTTATAATCAAAAATAGTGAGGAATTTACTTCATATCCTAAAATAATAGAGTCTACTTCCTTATATTCCCCAACCCTTCCTAGACCTTGTTCATACCATAAAATTAAATTATCGTTATATGCTAAACTAAAAAAAAATATAAAAAGCAACACAAACAAAAAGAAAAAAAATTTTTTGAAGTTAGCTGGTATTTCTTTTCTATGAAATACATGTAACAATATATAAAATAAGATGGCTGGTATAACGGTTATTAGATAAGAATTTCTAAATGTAATGCTTAAGACTAAAAATAAAGCACTTAAAAGTAAATAAATATTTTGATTTTTTGATTTTATTATTAAAAAAAAACAGGAAAGGGATAAACAAATACCAGAATAAAAATCAGGCCATGGAACTTGTGGGTAGGGAACTAGGCTAAATACAAATAAGATAATTGTTAACGCTATGATCCTGCTAGATAAACTTAGAAGAATTACATAAATCAAAATAAGATTTAGTGCATAAGCCAGACTAGTTATTAAACCTATAGAGTAGTAATTTATGGCATAAAACTTATTAATTGCATTATACAAGATTGGTTGCCCAGGTCCCCATAATAAAACAATATCTTTAAATAATTTAAATCCGTTTATATGATCTTTAGCATTACTAGCTATAGATCCCCAGTGCCATGGATCTGTATGATAAATAGAGTAAGTTTTACCCAAATAAAAAGAAAAAAAAACTAAAAGCAAAACAATAAATATATCAATTAAATATTTATTTATTCTCATTAAAGTTAATTAGATCATTTTATTTTGAAAATAAATTGTAATAAAGTATACATCTTATTGCGCTAATACCATCTTTCCAGTTTATCTTTTTACCTTCATCGTACGATCGACCATAATATTTTACACCCACTTCATAAATACGTAATTTTTTTTTTGAAATTTTCGCAGTAATTTCTGGTTCAAAACCAAATCTATTTTCTCTTAATTTTATATTTTTAACAATCTCTGACCTAAAAACTTTATAACAATTCTCCATGTCAGATAAATTAAGGTTGGTAAACATATTTGACAACTGGGTTAAAACTAAATTTCCTACACTATGCCAATAATTAAGTATTCTTTTTTCTTCAGATCCAACAAATCTTGAACCATAAACTACATCTGCTATATCATTGATTATTGGATTTATTAATTTAGGGTATTCAGATGGATCATATTCTAAATCTGCATCCTGGATTAAAATTATATCACCTGTTGCTTTTTTTATTCCTTGCCTAATGGAATAACCTTTTCCATAATTTTTATCATTTAATATCAAAGAATTAATTGTTTCAGATGTCTCTTTTTGAAGTATTTCTCTTGTTCCATCATTTGATTTATCATCAATTACAATTATTTCTTTATCAAAATTATTTGAAGTGATTACTTTTTTTAATATTTTCTTGATAGTATTTTTTTCGTTATAACAAGGAATAATAACACTGATTTTCATATAATATTGATAATTAACTTATATAAATAATATTAACAATATAATAATTAATTTAATTTTGTTATAAAAAAATTGACTTAAAAAATTTTTAAAAATTTATAATTTTTAAATTTATTTATGCCTGTAATTTTTGAACCTATACTCTCTATATTTACTGTTATTGGTTTTTATTTTATAGGAAGATTTATCTCACTAAAATTACAATTTGATAAAATATTAAATTTTGTCTCAAATCCACATTACCAGTTTACAATTATTGGAATTATATTTTTTCTATATTTTCTTTTTCCATTTTTTTTATTAGGTGTTTTGCCAAAAGAAATATTTTATTTATTTTATTTCGTTTCTTTTTATGGCTTACTAAATACATTAATAAACTATAAAAAAATTTATTCCTCAGCAAATAAAAAAGCCCGAATTTTAAAACAAACTAATAAAAGTAATTTAGTTATTTTTTTTACTTTATTTATGTATTTTTTATTGTCATTAGCGCCCCCAACAAGTGGCGACTCACTATTTTATCACCTCAGTGATGCAAAAAACATATTTTTGAATGGTTCACTTTATTCCAATGAGCTAAATTTTCATGGAAAATTAAGTGGAATAGGTGAGTTTTTAAATGCCTTTGCGGTATCAATTGAAGCATATCAGTTCACAAGTTTAATACATTTTGTAGGTCTGCTGTCGACTATTGCAATAATCAGAAAATTTTCAGCAGATCAAAAGATTAAAGAATCAAATGTTAATTTTATTATACTAACAGTGTTATCCACACCAGTTTTACTGTCACTAGTTTCACAATCAAAACCACAATTATTTTACTCATCAGTAGTTTTTTTATGCTATTCATTTATTTTATTATTAATAATTAGAGGCAGAGATAAAAAGTTTAATAATATCGGTAAAATAATAATAATTTTAAATATCTTATTAACAGTTTGTGTAAATGCCAAATTAAACTTTCTATTAAGTTTTGGAATTGTAAATTCTTTTTTTGTATTTTATTTTGTTAAAAAAGGTTTTAAATACAAAATTAATCTTCAAAAAATCTTCTATTATTTTTTAATAATCATTTTTGGTTTATTACCATTTATTATTTGGAAATCATTTGTTTATGATTACCCTTTTTATTTATTTTTAATA
>Ga0181607_10004505_pt1 | contig 11921 bp, 19 predicted proteins | sample 041ome_9_FD_132420 | JGI IMG/M metagenome (GOLD analysis project Ga0181607, IMG submission 132420) | Coastal salt marsh microbial communities from the Groves Creek Marsh, Skidaway Island, Georgia - 041413US metaG (megahit assembly) | ecosystem: Environmental > Aquatic > Marine > Intertidal zone...
AGAGTAAAGTTCCTGGAAAGGTTCATATTATAAATAATTAATGTTTATATTAAATCTTGCCTTTTGATCAGTACAACTAACACTACTATGAGGTTTATTTGCATCAAAAAATAAAGCTCTATTACCAACTGATTTTATTTCATCGCCATTATGCAAAATAGTACCTCCATTGCAAGTGTTTAAAGAGTATATCAAACCTTTTAAAGGATCTTTACCTTTATACTCAGTATAATCTATATGCGGATCATGTACAATTCTTTTATACGTCTTTGGATAACAGTTTATTTTAATTCTTAATAAACAAAAATATTCTATTTTAAATAATAAAAGTTTATTTATTAATTGAAAAAAATCACTTTGTGGAGAACCTTCATTATAAGCATGGTGTGTAAAATAAAAAATATCTTTATTATTTTTTTCTTCTTTTGAATTATTTGATGCTATTGAGTCATTAAAGTAATAAGGAAAATGATAACCCATCATAACACTTTTTAATTTTTCAAAATCTTCTTTTGGTAAAAAATTATCTATTACTTCTGGTTTCATCATTTAATAAAAAACCATTTTCTATGAAAAGGTTCATTAGTGATCTAATATTTTTTTTATTGATTTACTTCCATCTATATTTTCTTCTAATTCAGCCTTTACGTTACCACATTTATAAGTAACATTCAAATTTTGATCTCGTTCTGCAAGTCTTTTACCCTTTAAACAATCAGACATAGACTCTTGTATTCTGTGTTCTTGCAATTCTCCTGCAATAAACATACAGAGAGCAACGACACTGCTAATAACCGTTCCCATTAGCAAACTCCCGTTGTTTGTCTTTTAATTTTTCTATATCTTTTTGAGCTTTATCTAGTTGCTTCATTAAAAATTCTATATTAACTTTGTTGGTCATATTCATTTCTTGAGTCTGTTGCATCTTCTCAACCTGTTTATATAAATCCTCAATAAGCATGAACTGCTCAGAATCAGCGGGCAATGAACCCATTAAACCCCTAGGCCATTTAATTCTAAACTCTGTGTTATCTTCAACATCGGATTCCATTAATTGTAATCTAGTATGATGTTGATTTTGTGTTTCAATTAAACCAAAATAAGCCCATGTGCCGATTGCAACGAGCGCGATCAAACTGGCAACCGTCTTCATTGGCATCTGCACTGACGCCTCTTCAGAAATCGTCAATGGTTTTTTCATCTAACCGGTCCACCAAATATAGCTAATAAACACATAGCAATAATTAATATAGCAGTAAATCTGTAATCCATGAGATCACACTCCATTATTGACATGACAAACATTCATCAGAACCTGAATCTAATTCTGCTAATGCCTCCTCTTTACAATCCTGACTACAAAAAATATCTAATTCATCTTTTGCTGCAAATTCTTTTTCACATTGTTTACACTTCTTACTCATCTTTTCCTCCTCTTCTTAGTAAATAATTTTTCTATTTTTAAAAAAAAGTTATCAATAGCACCTAAAACTTTGTACATAAAATTGTCAAACATTTTATATACCTTGTAGTCTAGGGTCTGTAGATGTAATGTTTTTCTCCGCCTTTGGTCTAGCGATAGAATCTTTGCTTCGTTTTCTTAATTGAGCAGTTGCAGATTTTTGTTTTCTGTGCTCATCTAATTGTTTTTTTAAATCCCATTTTAAATTCATAGTAATTACCCATATATATCTCCCCAATTTTCACCAGATTCATAATCAACTTTATTAGGGACTTCTAGCTTAACAGCATTTTCCATAATTTCAATAATTTTATCTGCATGTTCTTTTGATTCTATTGATAAGTCTAATTCATCATGGATTTGTATATGTGCTACAATACCTTCTTTATATAGATCTATCATAGCTTTTTTAGTCATATCTGCAGCGGATCCTTGAATTAATTTATTTAAAGCTTTGTATGTATAAGCTCTTTTAATCCCTGGTCCGTGTTCTCTGAGTGCTTCTTCTTGAGGCAAAGCTTTGTGCATACCAAACATATTAGGTTCCCACAGATGAAATCTACATAATCTACCAAGTAAAGTTCTTATTTGTCCATGACTTTGAGCTCTATTAGATGCAGAGTTCATTAATTGTTTAACAAAAGGTACTTGAGCATGATACTGATTAAATAATTCATCAGCTTTTTCTTTAGTAACACCAAGTTCTGCCTGTAATTTAGTTTTACCCATACCATAAAACAAACCTAAGTTAATTGTCTTAGCCTGTGATCTAGGTATGTTAGCCATTTCAGCAACTGTTTGATGGAAGTCTGTATCAGGATTATCATTGTAAGCATCAACAACATCATACACTGATGGAAATTTATGTAATGCTGCATAATGTGCAACCAATCTAGGTTCTTGTTGTGAGTAGTCAAAACAACCCCAGGTATGATTCTCTTCTGGTAAAAATAAACTTCTTATCATAGGACCCAAATCTTTATTTCTTGCTGGCAGTTGTTGTAAGTTAGGATTAGAATAACTAAATCTTCCAGTTACAGTCCCACCTTGGTCAGATCTAATTTGATTTATATCTGCATGAATTCTACCTTTATGTCCATATCTTAAGATAGTATCAATAAATGTTGTATGAGCCTTGTTTATTTCTCTGGCTTTTGCTATCATTTGTACTACAGGATGTGAATGCTCCTGTAAAAAATTTTTAGTAAAGGATGGCGATTGTGTTTTTTCAGTTTTGGAATAATCTAAAGAAAGTTTGTCAAACACTTTGGCAATCGATCTTGCTGCCCATATTTGAGCATCTACTCCTGTTTCTTTTTTTACTTGGTGCAGTAATTCTTCTTCTTGTGCAACTAATTGTTGTTTCAATATATGAGCTCGTTCGCTATCGACACGAACGCCTTTAAATCTCATATCAACCAAACAAGGAAATAAATCTGTTTCTAAATTAAATATAGATTCAATGTCTTGTAAAATAATTTCTGATTTAAATTTTTGCCATAACTCTAAAGTTAGTTCAGCATCTTTTTCTGCATAAGCACCAACATACATCGGAGGTAACTTCCACATATCTGCTTTAGGATCCAGTCCTCTAGATTTTGCTTCTTCAGTTAAAGCAGTTTCATTTTTACCATGACCTAAATATTCCCATGACAATGCATTTAATGAATAGGCAAATTTATTTTCATCAATCAATGATGCTGCAATCATAGTATCTACTATTAAACCATTGATTTTTATACCTAAATTACGTATCCAACATACGTCATACATTGCATTATGAAATATTTTTATAGCTGGACAAGCCATGGTATCTGCAAACCATGCTAATACTTTTTTTCGATCCATGTTGCTCCCTGATCCGTGAGCAATTGGAAAATAAAATTTTCTACCTGAAACAGCTACTGCAATACCTATTACTTCACCATTACCTATTACAGATCCAGAACCTTTTATTAAAAGATCAGGATCTCTTGTTTCTAAGTCAACTGCAATTTCATCATAAGACCTTAAATCAGGAAATTCTTCGGGTTCAACCCATTCAGTTTGTGCTGTAAATAGTGGTACTTTCATTACTTATCCTTTTTATGTTGTTTAGGTTTTTCTTTTTTCTTGTTAAATATTTCGTCAAAATTTTTTTTATATAAATCACTAGGTGGTCTACTACGACCATCCCACTGTCTACCTCTTTCTTTTTTTGTCATTCTTTTCCTCTTCTTTTAAATGATTTATTTCTAAATCGCAATAATGTTTTATTTTTTCTAAGTCTTCCATTGCTTTACCTTTAAACAAATACCTACAAACATATTTTATTACATTCGCTTGAAATGGATTCAAACCATTCTTTCTTATGAAAGTCCACGGCTGTATAAAAAACTGCTTATAGTGAGATCCTCCAATTTGCTTTTCATCTGCTTTTTTAATATCGTCAAATATACTATTGTCTGTCATTTTTCTCCTTTATAATGTGGTAGTTGTTGATTTAACGGGGATGTTAAGATAATTTGGGAATCGAAGGCCCCGAACCAACTCCGCCTGTTAAGGCCTGAAGCTACCACTCTCCATGGAAATTTTCCCTCTATCCCGTTCGGTTTAAAACTACAAAGAATAGCCATAACGCTCCTTCTTTGGCTTTAATAAGTATAGGTTTTCTTTGGCACGAGTTGCGCCAACATACCAAACTCTGTGTTCTTCATCTGCTTTTTCAATATTAATTTCAACAGACTTTCTAATTTTTCTAGCATTATCTAAAACTAAAATAACGTTATCACATTCACCACCTTTTGCTGCATGAATAGTTGATACTTCTATTCTCGGTGGTTGTGATAATCTATTTCCATTAGACAACATTGTCCTTATATAAAAACATTCGTCCTGGTCGGCTCTTGTAAATAAATTATACCAGAGCGCATCTTTACCATAACCAAAATCATCCATGTTATAGTATTGTTTATTTTCTTTAAAATTAAAGAATGGATTGTCGGGTAAATATTCATGTATCTCTCTAGCATCTGCTAAATTTATTGTATTACCTTTACATAATTCACTAAAATTTAATATTGCTCTATAAAGCCTTGTATTAAAGCTCTTACCAAATCTATCTTTAAAATATAAATTATTTGATCTTAATTGTTTAGATATTTCATCTGATCTATATGTAGTTCTAGTTAATATTAACCAGTTATCCTTAGTTAAATCTATGTGCTCTATATTGTAAATAAACTCTACACTTCCAGGTGATCCATCTTTTGCACGGTACTCTTTTTCCTTTCTTGTATTTATTCTCCCAACTATAACATTAGATAAATCTTGTATATTTTTTGGTACACGATTTGAATAAGGCAATACAATTTCTTCACCAGGTTCATTTAAAAATCTTTTAACATCTGCTCCAGCCCAGGCAAAAATTGCTTGGTCGTCATCACCCGCTAAATAAATATCTTTTGATTTTTCCTTTAATACATCAAACATCTCCCATTGTATTGGAGATAAATCTTGAGCTTCATCTATAAATACTACATCAAACTCTTTACATTTTTCTTTTTCATCTACAAATTTTGTAATCATATCATTGAAATCATATAAAATGTCACCTTTAAAATGATTATAGTTTAAATAAATATGACCTAAAGTTTCATAATCTACCTCATCACTCCATTCGTTCGTATTAAACTCTTCTTCAGGAGATATATTTTTAACTCTAGCTTTATTAATTAATTTAAAATATTCACTATTAAAATTTAAATAACCTGAGTCATCACCTGTATCTGTTACTCTTAAATTTAATTCTTCACCTAATTGTTCATAATGAACTGGTTGCATAACCCTATCTTCACTCATACCTAATGTATGAAATGCAAATGAATGAAGTGTTTGAAAATATCTTAAATCTTTTTTATTTATGTTTGGATTTCTTTCTAACATTCTGTCTTTAGCTTCATTAGCTGCTTTTCTAGTAAATGCAAAATAACCTATTTTATTTAGATCAGTACCTTTTTTAATATACTCATCCACTAAATTTAATAATGTAGTTGTTTTACCTGTACCTGGAGGACCAAATATTTTTTTAATCATTACATTATATCCTTTTGAGGTCGAGTATTAACTATCTCTGGTTCAGGTTTTTCATCAGATAATAATTCCGGAAATTTATCTAAAGATAATTTAACAACATTTACTGGAGAATAAGATTCTTTATCTCCTTTTTTCTTTGGAAATCTTTTGCCAAAACCAAATTCAGCTTTAAATAATCTTGTCATATGTTCTGCAGTTTTTCCTCTATCTTCTTTCCATTCTTTATTTTTTAAAGAATCAAAAAAACTTGCATATATAAAATATGCATATTGTTCTTCAATCAATACAGCACCTGTTTTAAATGCTGCGTAAGTTCCTGCTTTTGGTCCATGTAAATATTTAGATAAATACTCTTCTAATAATTCATCTGGAGTTGTACCTTTTGGTGGAGGTGTTGTTAATTTAGGTGGAAATAAATTATCTAATATGTCTTGAAATTCATTTTGTTTTATTTTTGGTGGAATCATATCAGCTGCTGCACCAATGATTGCTCTAATATTATCTAATTCAATTATTTGTTTTATATTCTTTGCTCTAACTTCTTTTGTAGTTTGTCCATCTGATAGGGTTACATTAAATGTATATTGTGGTTCAGGATAAGTTATTTTTTGTAATCCCGATAGCGATGGGAATACTCTTTTTTTATCTGATAAATAACCAAAAGCTCTTTTTCTACACTCTGCTTTCATACATACTGGTTGTATTGGATCTTCAGTACAAGTATGTCCTTTAGTTTCTCTTACCCAAGACTTTAATTTCTTTTTAGTTTTTTCTTCTGTCCAATCTATTACACCATTAGCACCTGGTTCAAAATATTTACCTGGAGCTGCTATAACCATTTTTTCCCAATCGTCTGGATATTTCTTTTTAGCAAACACCATATAGTTATATAAAAATCTATCTCTTCCATCTCTTAACTTATCTTTTGTTAATATTGCAAGACATGGTGGTCCATCATTAAATTCTTCTCCACCACCATTTAATATTTTTTTTGTATGTTCTATGTTAAATTCTTCTAATTCATCTGCACTGTATGTATTTGATTCTATAACTTCTATAAATTGATCAAATGTAAATGTTGTACCATCTAAATTAAATCCAACTCTTTCTGTTTTATTATAATAAGGTAAATTAATATACTGACCCATGTTCCATTTACCTTCTGCATCTTTACCTAATTCAGTTTGTTTAGGATATATCTCAATGTTAGTTGGAAGTTTTAATGTAAATAATAAACTTTCTAAAAAATTTCTTATTGCAACTGCTCTAATAGGTTCTTTAACAAATAGATATAAATGCATACCACCTGATTTAGATTTAACAGGAACCAATGGTAAATTATGTTCTGCAATAATTTCTAAATATTTTTTATATGGAAAGTTTGAATAGCTGTGTTGTTTGTCATCAATATCAATAGCACCAAACTTAGCCATACCTCTATCATCACAAGGTTGAATACCAATAGATTGTTTACCTGTTAGATGATCTAAATAATCTTGATCTTTAATATCATGATGAGCCCAACCATAAACTGGTTTTGCTTTACCTGTACTAGGATCAATTGATAACTTTGTTAAATCCGCAGTACCGAATGCTCTTTGTAATCCTGTAAATGCCTCTATAAATCTTTTTTCTTTATTCATAATTTCCAATTATAAATGTGGGCGATTGCTCGCCCACAATATTACTATGAGGTAATTTAGTAATGAGAAACTTCGGATTGAGTATTTTCTGAACTCTCACCGTGTTTAACCTTAACATCACCTTTAGATACACCTTCGGCAAAAGCTTTAGCTTGTTGGTATATTCCAGCATCTTCTACTGGTCCAACTTTACTAACTTCCCATCCAAACCAAGTACCTTTGTCATTAGACATTTGAGTAGTTCTTAGTTTGTAGGTATGACTAAAGAAAGCTGGAGTAAACATTCCATTCTTTCCTTTCATCTTTATGCTTGCCATCATACTATTCCATTTTCTACTAATCTTTAATTGTGTTGATTTCATGGCAATTAAAGCTGTAGATGGACTTTTACCCAAAACAATTACAAAATGACTTGCAGTCTTTTCGATATAATTACCGTTAGGTAATCTATCTTTGTATGAGGCATCTCTTTTTGTTTGAGTTAGTATATCACTAGATGATGGGTGAATTGCTACTGGAGCACCAGAACCTTCGCCTCTATCTTGCCATTCAATATATTCTAATTTGTAATGACAAGGAATGACATCGATTCCGTTTTCTCCATCAAACAACTCTCCAGTTACAGAATTGTAAATCATTCCAGGTTCAGCACCTTGAACATATTTACCATCTCTTTTATTTACTTCTGGAGATAGTTGACCTAGTATTTTTAAGAATGGTAATGCTAAATCTTCTTGAGTTAGATTCTCCACTCCTTGGTTTGCATCTGCTTCAAATATATTTACAGATAACGCACCTGCATTAACTTTTTCAGTTACTGCACTATTAGTCCTTGGTTCTTGTTTCTTTGTTACTTGTTCTTGTTGCATAGTTATTACTCCTTTATGCTCGGGTTATTTTAGTTCTGTTTCCTGCGAACACATTAAATAGGTCAGAGGGCATATCTTTCCCAGACTCGATACGCTCTCTAACCAAAGCCTTAAGTGTCATAGGTTCAACCTTTAACTTCTGGGTAGGTTGATAACCTTGACCTTGCGCAAGGACAGCATATTCTGCTGCCTTGTTATCTTCGTTACGACCAAAGGAAACAGTAACCTCATTTTTAATAAGATCACCCAGGCCATTTTCACGAAGCCAGTTAAACGCCTCTTCTTTCTTATCTGCAGAAATTGAAGCGCCGTAGACGGGTTTAACTTCTATTGCTGAACCGTCTGCTAATTTCATTGTACTAATATTCATTTCAGTCATCATTGTCGGAATGACTTCACCTGAAAGAGTATCAGCTTGTTGTTTAAGTTGTTTTAAATTTTCTTCTACAATTTTTATATGATCTTCTAAATCTCTTAACTTAATAACTTGATCTGCTAAAGATGCAGCATCATTAGTTTGAGTTATTGATTCAGTTTGATCTGCCTCAAAATTTATATTGCTCATAGTATTTTATCTCCTGTGTTAGTGTTGCTATTTCTTTCTTCATACTTTTAATAAGTTTAAAAGCTTTAAACTTCATATAATAAAAATCAAAAACTTTGTCAAGATGACAAATAAAAATAAATACAACTCCTAAAAGATAACTTAAAAATTTAATATCTTTATCTCTTTCAAATAAATTAAAATTTTTTATAAATTGTATGTCTTTCTCAGTTTGTTTTATAAAGTTTTCTAATTCTAACTTTCTTGCTTTCATACGATACAGTCTGTTCTGTATCTTCCATCGTTTTTTATCCATCGTCTATGTTTCCTCGTTCGTATAAATTTATTTCTACTGGGTAGTATGTATGTTCTTGTCGGTCCCATTTCAAGAGATTATATTTACCTCCTGTAATATCTGCGGCAATAGAACACGCTACACCTATTATAGCAGGATCACCTGTTAATAACAAATAATCTTTTTCACTATAATTTTTTAAAAGTTTTCTTAATTTAAAAATTAATGGACCAGGTGACAAAATAATTTGACTAAATTCAGGCAACAATGTGACAAGTTTGCCATATTTCTGCGCACCCATAATATTAAATTTTGGTTTACCAGACCTAGTACCAGGTAATTCTTGAATAATATAAACTGTAGGATCACTCATAATTTATTTTTACTTTCGCTTGACAAGTAATTACCTTTTATTATATAGATTGTCAATAGAAAGACAATAGGAAATATTATTATGAATTATAAATTTAAAACTAAACCTTATGCGCATCAAATAACTGCGTTACAAAAATCGTGGAATAAAGAAGTATTTGCATATTTTATGGAAATGGGAACTGGTAAATCAAAAGTTCTTATTGATAACATTTCTATGTTATATGACAAAGGTAAAATTAATGGTGCATTAATTATTGCACCCAAAGGTGTATATCAAAACTGGTATGATACAGAAATACCTGTTCATATGGCTGACCACATTGAAAAAGATGTTGTTTTATGGAAAGCCATGATTAATCAAAAACAAGAAAATGAATTAAATAAATTATTTCAATCAAATGAAAAACTTCATATTCTTTGTATGAACGTCGAAGCATTTTCAACTAAAAAAGGTTTAGATTTTGCAGCTAAATTTATGAGTTGTCATAATACTTTAATGGCAATTGATGAGTCTACTACTATTAAAAATCCAGATGCTAAAAGAACTAAGAATATTGTAGCATTAGGTAGAGAGGCTAGATATAGAAGAATACTAACCGGTTCACCTGTAACTAAATCACCATTAGACTTATTTAAACAATGCGAGTTCCTTGATCCATATTTATTGGATTATGGTTCTTATTATGCATTTAGAACTAGATATGCTGTAATGAAATCTGCAAACTTTGGTGGTCGTTCAGTACAGATAGTTGTAGGTTATAAAAACCTTGGAGAGTTATCAGAAAAATTAGAACCGTTTTCATATCGTTGTTTAAAAGAAGATTGTTTAGATTTACCTGACTACACTTATGTTAAACGTAAAATTCAATTAACACCTGAACAGAAAAAATTATATCAACAAATGAAAACAATGGCTTTAGCTATATTAGATGGAAAAAAAATGAGTACTCAATCAGCTATGGTTCAATTAATGAGACTTCATCAAATTACTTGCGGCCATTTTACTGCAGATGATGGTACTATAGAAGAAGTTAAAAATGAAAGATTAGATGCGCTAGTAGATTTACTTCGTGAAGTAGAAAACAAAGCAGTTATCTGGGCTCACTATAGACATGATATTAATGCAATAGTAAATGCTGTTGAAACCAACTTTGGTAAAGAATCATATGTAACTTACTACGGTGACACAACAAATGAAGAAAGACAAAATGCTATTAAACAAATTCAAGATCCAAATAGTCCTGTAAGATTTATAATTGGTACACCACAAACAGGTGGTTATGGTATTACATTAACTGGTGCTAATACAATGATTTATTATGCAAATGGTTACGACTATGAAAAAAGAATACAATCAGAGGCTAGAATAAATCGTGCAGGTCAAACTAGAAAAATGACTTACATTGATATTATTGCAGAAGATACTGTAGATGAGAAAATTGTAAAAGCTTTAAAAAATAAAATGAACATCGCCAGTAAAATAACTGGCGATGAACTTAAAGATTGGATTTAATCTATATCAAAAGTTTTTTCTTTACTTGGTCTGTTATTTTCTAAATGAATATATAACATACCGTTTTCAAGTTTTACTTTTTTAACTTCAACTGTGTCTGCTAGTTGAAATTGTTTTCTAAACCATCTTTTAGAAATACCTTTAGAAATGTATACTGTTTCTTCTTCTTTAACATGTTCAGAAGCTTCGATAGTTAATATTTCATCTGTTTGATGAACATCAATATCTTCTTTTCCAAAACCAGCCAAAGCCATTTCTATAATGTATTTGTTTTCAGATTCCTTTTTTATATTGTGAAAAGGAAAGTTTGATTTAGGTGTGATCCAGTTATCAAATCCATCAAAGAATGGATCGAAACCAATTGATCTATTTAGGAAAGTATTTATAAGATTTGTCATAATAACTCCTTTGTTAGACGTTAATTTACAGGTCCTTTCCAAAGCGACCTAGTATTAATATAGTGATTATTTATAAATCTACAAGACCTGTTTCTCTATTGAGATATTTATATTCTATTTTAGAAGTTTTAAAATCGTCTTGAATTTTCTTACATATTTTTTCAGGATCAAACTCGCCACAAGAATACACATCAAACTGCATTAATGCAGGTGTAACTTCATCCCATATATGCATTGCAATGTGTGATGTTTCAATAATAGCAACTGCAGTAATTCCTCTATTGCCTGGCATATTACAATACTTAACATATGGACCCATAAATACTTTCATATTTATATCCATAATAAAATTATTTAACCAACTCTTTAAATAATTTTCTTCTACTGGTGGATTATTTATTTCTGCTCTAACAATTAAATGTTTGTGTACTAATAAATTATTCTTCATTTTCGCTTTCTATATTTTTTTATAATATATGCAATACTATAAATATAATTTAATTACATTAAAATTTAAGTACTAATGCAGCAATTATACCACCCATGCCCATTAGTAAAGCACCGGCACAACCTATTAGAATTCTTTCTATTCTCTCAATAGATGTTTCTAATTTTTCTATTTTTTCGTGTGTTTGTTTTTGCATTATACGACAAAGTTTTTCGTGGGATTCTATTTTTTGTAAGGCTAAATTTTTAGTTGATCTAGGCATTATCTTCCTCCAGCAAACCCTCTGCTATATGCACCAGA
>Ga0181607_10004506_pt1 | contig 11919 bp, 10 predicted proteins | sample 041ome_9_FD_132420 | JGI IMG/M metagenome (GOLD analysis project Ga0181607, IMG submission 132420) | Coastal salt marsh microbial communities from the Groves Creek Marsh, Skidaway Island, Georgia - 041413US metaG (megahit assembly) | ecosystem: Environmental > Aquatic > Marine > Intertidal zone...
GACCTGGCGCAGCTTCGCCACGATCTCTTCAGGTTTATCTCGCTTGCCTGCCATATTCTGATCCTCCTTCGATGGGATAAATACTATCCCAGTGGGTGGACCACTTCAGTGGGGCTGCTCCAGTCACGCCAAATCTAATTCCAGAACTACTGCTATCCGGTGCCATTGATTGCGCCCTATGCGCCCGACGCGGCGAACCCCATGACCGGCTTGACTATTCCACCCTCTACCGGGAATCCATGGTTGTCGCATTCCCCGACGGCCATGCTTTTGAGGACACAAAAACGGTTCCATTAAAGCGGATCGGCGGGGAGCAATACTTGGACAGACTACACTGCGAGTTCCGAGATACCTTTAATGCGCAGTGTGCTGAGCAGGATGTAATGCTGGACGTCGCCTTTACCTCACAACGCGAAGACTGGATCCAGAACATGATCCGTGAAGGCGCTGGCGTTGGCGTATTGCCAGAATTCTCGCTTCTCCACCCCGTGCTAAAACACCGGCCAATAGACGCGCCCAAAATGTATCGTGATGTTGAATTGGCAACCGTTTTTGGCGGCCCTAAAACCACTGGTCTTCGCGCCCTTATCGACGCCGCCCAACACTATCCTTGGGTGGAACAAATCGGTCCGCGATAACCGATGACCAGTTTGGACCTAGGTCTGATCAGAACACAGCTAGTCTTCAGCTCCGCGCACGGCCAGCGCGGGCGACGTCGAAGCAGGCGCGCCAGAGGGCCAAGCTATCGGATACGCCAGTTGATTTAAGCTCGATCTCAACGGCGATTAAGCGATCTATGGCGAGCGATAGGCGTGGGCGGCTCCATTTGCGCGCCTGTGCTTCAAAAGCTGATTTCCGCTTGAAGAAGATAGGCGGGCGGACGCTGCCAATCGCTGACTCGAGCCCAACAGTTTCGGCTTTGGATGCGACAGCTCGCAGCTTGGTCATATGCATCACCATACTGCGTACGATGGCAATGGGTGCGACACCATCCGCCATCAACCGGTCAAATATGCGGTGGAGTGCTGTGATATCCCCGGATGCCACGGCGTAGACCAGATCATCAACGCCAGAAGCACCTGCGTCACCAATAGCGGCAACGGCTTCATCTATAGAAATCTCGCCACCGGATTCCGCATAGAGCACCAGTTTTTCAATCTCCATGCGGGTGGCCCCCCTGTCCGCACCAAGCCTGGCGACGACGTAGGCGTGGGCGTCCCGGGACAAGCGAACATTGGCTTCCTTCAGCGCTTTGTCCAGCAAAGACAAAAGGGCGCGGCCTTCATCGGCATAGCACGGGATCGCCGCCGCTTGGGGTGCGCCCTCAAACAGTTTGACGATCGCCGCATCGCGGCGGAGGACACCCGCTTCGACTACGATCAACGCATCACCAGGTGGGTTCTTGACCACATCCGCCATGTGTCTGCTTTGGTCAACAGATACATTGCGCAAACGAATAACGCGGCGACCGCCGCCAAACGCCATTGCGGCCGCTTCATCAGCCAAACGCGCCGGATCAGCCGATAGGCTGGCACCATCAAGCGTAGCGACACGGAATGGGTCGTCCAGGTCTGGGCAGACTGTTTTGGCAATCCGCTTGGCTTGTTCACGAACTTGGCCAGCGTCGCCGCCATAGATCAAGCATGCGCGCAGGTCATCCGGGGGTGCATCCAAGAACCGTTCAATGTCTCGGGCGGCCAATTTCATGGACTTAGCGCCACCCAGCGGCAGTGGCACGGGCAGTCGCTGCTTGTGCAACAAGCTCAGCGAGCCTCGCGGCGGCGCGCTCCCGCGCGGCACTCTCCGCCGTGTAGTTGGCATAATCTGAGGCCAACAAGTTATAGGCCTCCACTACACGCACACGTCCATCCAGCGGCTTTGGCCCGCCGGGAGCCAGGGGCGATAGCCGCCAGCCTGCGGTCATGGTCACACGACGCCGGGTCGCGTCACCGGCGGCGTCGATAGCTGTTACGGCAGAGGCTTGGGCGAGCGCCACGTCCAGGCGGTAATTTGCAACAGCAGCACCAGAGAATTGGCGACGCAGCACGGAGCGCATTACCTGCCCTTCGCGGTTCGGAATCAGTGCAATCTCTACCGCCAGGGGGCCAGAAGCGCCCGCGCCTGTGGATTGCTCACCATACAGCGGCTTGAACCCACACGCCGCAAGCGTCAGTGACGCTGCAGCAACGAATATGAGGTTACGCCACGACATTGACGATCCGGTTCGGCACAACAATCACCTTGCGCGGCGCTTTGCCATCCAGATTGCGGGCAACGTTTTCTTCCGAAAGCGCGGCCGCTTTCACGAGATCTTCCGGATGGTCGCGCGGCACATCAATTGAACCGCGACGCTTACCGTTGACCTGGATTGGCATGGTGATCATGTCATCAACGATCAATGCCGGGTCCGCGACGGGCCAAGGCGCGTCAGCGATCAGTTCTGCATGGCCAAGCTGCGTCCACATTTCTTCAGCGATATGTGGCGTGATTGGGCTGATCAAGCGGACCAGCGCCTCCAAGCCTTCCCGGTATGCAGCGGCCATATCAGGCCCGTCGCCCTTTGCGTCCGCAAGGGCATTCGTCGCCTCCCGAATGCGCGCAACGGCGCGGTTGAAATGGAATTTCTCCAAATCTTCCGTGACACCATGAACCGCTTTATGCATGGCCCGGCGAAGTGCTGTTGCAGCTTCACCATAGGCATCAGGTGCGGCACCATCACCAAACTGAACCGGCGGCTCATCCAGCAAACGCCAAAGCCGATTGATGTAGCGCCAGGCACCTTCGACACCGGACTCCGTCCATTCAAGGTCCCGCTCCGGTGGACTATCGGACATCATGAACAGGCGCGCAGTATCTGCGCCATAGGTGCCGAGGATCAGTTCCGGGTCCACCACGTTTTTCTTGGACTTAGACATCTTCTCTGAGCGGCCCAGAACAGCAGCATCGCCCGATGAAAGCTCGGTGACCACGCTGCCATCCTTATCAATCTCATTCGGCAACAGCCAGCGGCCATCCTTAGCGCGGTAGGTCTCGTGGCAAACCATGCCTTGGGTGAACAGCCCAGCGAACGGCTCCCCACTATCAAGGTTCACATAGCCGCAATCGCGGAGTGCGCGCATGAAGAAGCGGGAATACAGGAGATGCAGCACCGCATGTTCAACACCGCCGACATATTGGTCGACGGGCATCCAGTAATTATGCTCTGCCTGATCAAACGCTTGGTCATCCCTATGGGTCGAGGTGAACCGGGAGAAATACCAGGAGCTTTCAAAGAAGGTATCGAACGTATCCGTTTCCCTGACCGCCGCTTTGCCGCAACAGGGGCAATCGACGTGCTTCCATGTCGGGTGGCGATCCAGCGGGTTGCCTGGATGGTCGAAATCCACATCGTCCGGCAAGGTGACGGGCAGTTGGTCTTTCGGCACGGGCTGCGCACCGCAATCGTCGCAATGGATGACGGGAACCGGGCAACCCCAATACCGCTGTCGGGATACGCCCCAGTCCCGGAGACGGAACACAGTCGCCAATTCACCATCGCCCTGGCCTTCCAGGGACTTCGCGGCGGCGGCTTTCGCCGCTTCAACTTCCATGCCATCCAGGAAGCCAGAATTGTAGATAACGCCAGGGCCAGTATAAGCCTCGTCGCCCACACTGAAGGCAGCCGGGTCCGCATCAGGCGGCAGCACGACGGGCGTCACGTCCAGACCATACTTGCGCGCGAAATCGAGGTCGCGCTGGTCATGGGCAGGGCAGCCAAAAATAGCACCCGTACCATACTCCATCAGGACGAAATTTGCGATGTAGACAGGTAGCTCCACACCTTCAATCAGCGGGTGTTTAACGGTGAGACCCGTATCGAAGCCAAGCTTTTCCGCCTTCTCAATCGCTGCCTCAGACGTCCCAAGCGACCGGCATTTTGCAATGAATGCAGCGGCATCCGGGTTCGCAGCGGCGGCTTCAGCGCTTAAAGGATGATCAGGCGAGAGGGCGCAGAAAGAAGCGCCGAACAGCGTGTCAGGCCGGGTCGTGAAGACTTCGATCCGGTCATCCCGATCCGTCAGCGAGAATTGGACGCGTGCACCCGTGGACTTCCCAATCCAGTTGCCCTGCATATGACGGACTTTGTCTGGCCAGCGTTCGAGCGTGTCGAGCGCTGCCAGCAGGTCATCAGCGTATTCCGTGATTTTGAGGAACCACTGAGAGAGCTTGCGACGCTCAACCGGTGCGCCAGAGCGCCAGCCGCAGCCATCAATCACCTGCTCGTTCGCCAGGACGGTGTTCTCAATCGGGTCCCAATTGACCCAGGATTCCTTGCGATAGGCGAGGCCCTTGGCCATGAAATCCAGGAACATCGCTTGTTCATGCTTGAAGTATTCGGGCTCACAGGTCGCGAGTTCCCGGCTCCAGTCATAGGACAAGCCCATGCTTTTAAGCTGGGTCCGCATGGTCTTGATGTTTTCGCGTGTCCAAGCACCAGGATGGACCTTGGCTTCAAAAGCGGCGTTTTCAGCCGGCAGGCCAAAGGCATCCCAGCCCATGGGATGCAGCACGTTGAAGCCTTGGGCACGCTTGTATCGCGCCACAACATCACCAAGCGTGAAGTTCCGGACATGGCCCATGTGAATGCGGCCAGAGGGATAGGGAAACATCTCCAGCACGTAATATTTGGGCCGGGACGGATCAGCGACAGCCTTAAAGACTTCCCCGTCTTCCCAGCGCGCACGCCATTTTGGTTCCGTTTCGGCGACGTTATAGCGCGCCATCGTTCAATACTCCGGGATAGACGGCAGGCAACCGCACCAAAGGCGCAGCGCGTGTTCAAAGTGTTATGTGAAACTACCGCCAAAACGGCAGCGATCAAGCCCGGAAAATAGGCCGCGCCCAGAAAGGCTCAGCCACGCCCCCCCGTAGAAGCGACGCGGAGTTCACGGGCGCGCTCCAGAATGCGGTTCTCAATGTTGATTGCAGTCTTTTTATCCAGCGGTGCAGGCCCCCATTGGCCGCCCGCTGCCTGTTCCTTGAATACGGCCACACGCAGACCATCCGCCCGCAATTGCCGGTCCAGAATAAAGACGTTGAGCTTGAATCGCTCGTTCGGCGCTTCAGGTGGCGAGTACCAATCCGTAATAATGACGCCGCCAAACGGGTCAGCAGCTGAAAGCGGCATGAAAGAGACCGTATCCAGTGACGCGCGCCACAGGAAACTGTTCACAGCAACCCCTGTACCGCCTCCGCCGCCGCCATCTTCCCCGTCACTATTGCCGCCAAATATATCAATCCCGCCTTTGCCAAAAACCGACTCTGTCGAAGATCGATCATAAGCATCTGTGCCGCCACGGCTGATACGCTCCGTTTCCGGATAATTTGTACCATCGCTACTAACATCGCCGCACCCTTGAAGCAGAAACGCCAAGCCGATTGTCGCGCCTAGGGCTGCGATGGTCGATACGCGCATGTGTTTCGCCTCCAAGATATAGAACTGGCACAGCCAAGCTTACGCATTATCTAGCGAATTATGGCGATATTTTGAAGGGTCGCCGGTCACAATTCAGTCCACGCAGCCTGCGGCCTCCGAACGCACCATAGGCTGGCGCGGCAAGGATCGCTATCATAGGCTGAGAAACCTTACATCGCAGGAGCGTATACGCCCATGAGCCTCGCCGTCGCCATCCAGATGGACCCCGTTGAACCCATTGATATCAATGGCGATTCCTCATTCGTGCTGGGCCTAGAGGCCCAGGAGCGCGGCTATACGCTTTGGCATTACCTGCCAAATGCCTTGTCATTGCGGGACGGCAAAGTGACAGCGCGGGCACAGCGCCTTGAACTGCGCCGCGAACTTGGCCGCCATTATACAATGGGTGAGCCAGAAATTATTGACCTATCCACGATGGATGTGGTGCTGATGCGCCAGGACCCACCGTTCGATATGGCTTACATCACGGCGACACATATTCTGGAGCACATTCACCCCAAAACGCTGGTGGTGAATGATCCTGCCCAGGTACGGAATGCACCGGAAAAGCTGTTTGTCACGCATTTTGACGGCCTTTTGCCACCAACGCTGATTTCGTCGGATAAGCAAGCAATCCTGGACTTTCGGGTTGAGCATGAGGATGTGATCGTCAAGCCGTTGTTTGGCAATGGCGGAGCCGGCGTGTTCCACATCAAGCCAGGTGATGAAAACCTGACCAGCCTGATGGAACTGTTCACCGAGTTTTATCGCGAGCCGATGATCATCCAGAAATATCTCTCCGACGTCCGAAATGGCGACAAGCGCATCATTCTGGTTGATGGCGAAGCCGTTGGCGCTATTGACCGCGTGCCAGCAGAGGGTGAGGCCCGCGCGAACATGCATGTGGGCGGGCAAGCGATTAAAGCCGGAATGACAGATCGCGACAGGGAAATCTGCGCCATGATCGGGCCATCCTTGAAAGAGCGCGGCTTAATTTTCGTTGGTATCGACGTCATCGGCAATCATTTGACCGAAATAAACGTGACCTCTCCAACCGGCATCCAAGAAATCAACCGTTTTGACGGCTCCAAGCTCGAAGCGCTGATCTGGGACGCCATTGAGGCCCGCCTCAACGCCGCTGGCTAAGACGAATACAGAGAAGGCAAACTATGGCCAGCGCTGTCGCCCGCGTCGCAACGATTGCATTTCAGGGGATCGAAGCCGTTGCGGTGGATGTGCAGGCGCATATCTCCGGCGGCGGCGCGCCAACGTTCACTGTTGTTGGTTTGCCGGACAAAGCCGTGGCCGAAAGCCGGGAACGGGTCCGCGCCGCACTCTATGCGCTTGGCCTCGCGATGCCGCTGGAGCGGGTGACAATCAACTTGGCACCTGCAGATTTGGCCAAAGAAGGCAGCCATTTCGACTTGCCGATTGCATTGGCGCTCCTTGCTGCCATGGACGCCGTTCCTGCCGAGGCTTTGAAGCAATGGGTGGCGATGGGCGAGTTAGCGCTTGATGGCGCGATCCTGCCCGTTATTGGCACCCTCCCCGCCGCTGTCCACGCCATGACCCGGGAACGCGGGCTTATCTGCCCCGCTGGCAATGGTCCGGAAGCGGCATGGGCCGGACCGCTTGAAGTGCTGGCACCAGAAACGCTACCTGCCCTCATGAATCATCTGAAGGGCATCGCAACCCTAACGGCACCAAAAGCCTCTCCGCCAGTCAGCAATCAATCGATCCCAGACCTAAAAGACGTGCGCGGCCAGGAAAGCGCCAAGCGTGCGCTGGAGGCGGCGGCGGCAGGCGGCCATAACCTGCTGCTTGTCGGCCCGCCTGGTTCCGGCAAGAGCATGCTTGCGGCCAGGCTGCCGGGCATTCTACCGCCCTTCACGCCGGGCGAAGCGCTGGAGACGTCCATGGTCCATAGCGTCGCTGGTACGCTTGGCGTTGGCGGCGTGCTGGCTGATAGGCCGTTTCGGGACCCGCACCATTCGGCCTCGATGCCTGCATTAATCGGCGGCGGCATGCGTGCGAAGCCGGGAGAAGTATCCCTGGCCCACAATGGCGTGCTGTTTCTGGATGAATTGCCAGAATTTCCACGCGGCGTGCTGGAAGCGCTCCGCCAACCGTTGGAAACCGGACGTGCCGTCGTATCCCGCGCCAATGGTCATTATGCTTATCCTGCCCGGTTCCAGTTGATCGCGGCGATGAACCCCTGTCGCTGCGGCCATGCTGACGATCCGGTCAAAGGCTGCGGGCGCCAGCCAAAATGCGTCGCGGACTACACCGCCCGCCTTTCTGGCCCATTGCTGGACCGGATCGATATGCGCGTTGAAGCGCCTCGCGTCGCGGCTGCCGACCTGAACTTGCCACCGCCGACGGAGGGCACCGCCGAAGTCAGCGCCCGCGTCGCCGCCGCCCGGGCACGGCAGTACGAGCGCTACAGGGCGTTGGATCCTTCGGGCCAAACTCGCATCAACGCCTACGCGGACGGTGAAATTCTTTCGGCAGCAGCGAAGGCTGATGATGCGGCGCGAACCTTGTTGGAAAACGCCGCAGAACGCCTGCGTCTCTCGGCGCGTGGATATATCCGCGTACTCCGTGTCGCGCTGACAATTGCAGACCTGGCGGAAGCCCCAGGCGTCGCCCGCGCCCATGTAGCGGAAGCCTTGTCCTATCGGACGCACTAAAAGAAGATTCCCGCCGATTTCAAGCCATCCTTAACCAAAACATGGCCAAATCCCTCCCGGAGCAAACTCGATTGCCGGGAGCGTCGCTCTCGGGATCTCTGAAATTTTGGACTCAGTATGGCGTCAAAGAGCAGCAAAAAGTGCGGGATGGCGCGGCTGACGCTTGCCCAGGCCTTTGCAGGCCTTGGTCTTGCCTTGCTCATCGTACTCGCAACCACCGCCACCGTAATTTCCGAGCGCATCTCGGCCATTGACGACTTGGCGCGAACGACCCGCGATGAAATTCTGCCAGACTCAGCGCAACATGCGTCAGCAGCCCTCACGACTGAGCGACTGATGCAGCTAACAATGCGCCTCTCCTATGCGACAACGATCTCAGAGCGCGATGGTTTTCGTGATCAGGCCGCTATCGTCGCTGACCTTCTAATGACCTCCGGCGATATCCATCAAAAAGCTGCAGGCACCAAAGCACTTGCGGCCATTCAGCAGGCGACCATCGCCGCGGACGACCGTGATCAACGCAAAGCTGAAATCAGAACAGAGCTAAAGGCTATGGACAGCAAGATTCAGAAACTTGCCAGCGCGCTCGCATCGATCACCGCCGACAATGAAATCCAGCTGAAACAGCAACTTGAGTTTCTATCGACTGCTTCAAATCCAGCAACAAACCCTGCTTCGAGCCGACTTATCCAACAGATATTCACTGCCAACGACGATGCGCAGGACTTACTTCAAAATGTCCGTGGAGCCCGCAGCTTAATCAGCCGCGCATTCGCAACCGAAGACCAAGACAAAGTATCTAAAATCCAGGCCTTGTTCACTGCGCATATGGACCAGGTCGTTGCCCAAGCAGATGGTCTGCCAACCACGAATGCCCTCAAGTATCTGCCAAAACTAGTCGGAGATATACGCGCGGCCAACGTAATATTTGATCTCCGCGAGCAGCAAATCGCTGCCAAAACAACAACCGTTCAGAACCTGAACCTTGCCACATCGACTTTAACAACCCTTGCGGATGAACTTGCCGCCGAGTCCATTGATCTGGCAGCGGCGAGCGCTACGAGCATCCTAAACGGCGTCGATAATATCCGCCTGGCGCTGGCTTCAGCCGGTGCTGCACTCCTCGTCATGGTCTTGCTGATCGGCCTGATGACGCGGCGATTAGTAATTCTGCCAATCCAGCGATCTGTCCATGTGCTGGCGGAACTTGGCGCTGGGCGAACTGCAGACCCGCCGCCACGCGCAAGCTTGAAAGAGCTGAATATGCTTGGCGACGTTGTTGCAAAATTCGCCAATGCTTTGCGCAGCATGGCGGAAATGAAGAAGCAAAAGTCCGCAGCTGAAGAAGAAGAAGAACGCAATCACGCAATGCGCCAGGAAATGAGTGCATTGGCCAATGAATTTGAATCAACGGTGATGGCGTCTGTATCCCAGATCGGCAGATCAGCAGATGAATTGCGCCAATCCTCGGATTTCATGTCGGATGCCATCAGCGCCACCGAAACTTTGTCCCACAGCTCCCGCGATCGCGCTGCTGAAGCCCGCGAGAATGTTGACAGCGTCGCCGCCGGATCGCAACAGATTGCGAGCAGCATCGGCGAGATCGAAACCGCTGCATCGGATGCAGCCCAGCGGTCCCAACGCGGCGCGGACGCTGCTGCGAACGCCAAAGCATCTGTATCCGGCCTGACTGATGACGCAAACCGGATTGGCGAAGTTGTTAATCTGGTCAGCGAGATCACGAAACGCACGAACTTGCTGGCGCTAAACGCGACCATTGAAGCCGCGCGGGCAGGTGAAGCCGGGCGCGGATTTGCGATTGTCGCGGGCGAAGTCAAGCAGCTTGCTGGCCAAACCGCAGAAGCCGCGCACGAGATCGTAGAGCATGTGAAGCGCATCCGAGACGGCGTCACGGAGACCTCTGATCATATTGAGGTCATCGCCGATGTCGTCGCATCCACATCTGATATGGCGGATATGATCGCGTCATCCGTATCGCAACAGGCGGCCACGACCCGCAGCATTGCAGATCGTGCCGGGGGAGCCGCCGCTGCCAATGTCGAGGTGGCTGACCTGATTGCCCAGCTCAACGAGAAAGCCCGGTCTGGCAATGCGGTCGTGGAGCAAGTCTCCATCGCCGCCAATGAAATCCACGATGTTGCCGACACGCTGCGCACTGACGTTGACGGATTTATCACTGGCCTGCGCGCACGCGCATCTGGTTAGCGCCAATCCGGGCCACATGCTAAGGACACGACCTCATTCGCTCCATTGAGGCCGTATCTTTCATGACCATCCATTTCATCGGTGCCGGGCCAGGCGCACCCGACTTGATTACAGTTCGGGGCCTCCGCATGATCCAAGCGGCAGACCTTGTGCTCTATGCAGGCTCTTTGGTGCCCGAAGCTGTTGTGGCAGAGGCAAAACCGGGCGCACAGGTGGTTGATTCCGCCCCGATGGACCTGGATGCCATTATTGAAATGATGGCGGCGGCCGTCGCAGATGGCGGCATTGTCGCCCGCGTCCATTCCGGCGATCCATCCATTTACGGTGCCATTGCAGAGCAGATGCGCCGCCTGGATGCCCTTGGCCTCGAATTTGACGTCACGCCCGGCGTGCCTGCGTTTGCGGCAGCAGCGGCGGCGCTGAAGATGGAGCTGACCCTGCCAGAGATCGCGCAAACGGTGATTATCACCCGCACATCCGTCCGCGCCACTGCCATGCCTGAAGGCGAAGACCTGGTGACGTTGGGCAAAAGTGGTGCCACGCTGGCGATCCACCTATCCATCAACAATCTGGCGAAAGTAACCCGTGAGCTAACGCCGCTTTACGGCGCGGATTGCCCCGTGGTCGTTGTGTATCGTGCGACCTGGCCGGATGAGCTGATTATCCAAGGAACACTTGGGGACATTCGCGCTGCTGTGAAGGCAGCCAAAATCACCCGCACGGCCCTGATCCTGGTTGGTCCCGCACTTGGTGAACATGCATTCCGAGACAGCAAGCTCTATGACGCCGCGCACCATCATGTGCTGCGGCCGAAATCGGCTTAGGGTGTTTTTTAGAGCATATTCGGTTCTGAACAGGCCGCGTTGCTGCAATTCCGGCACGACCAGATCACAGAAATCCTGAAGTGAGCCCGGCATGATGGGCGGCAGTAGATTGAAGCCATCAGCCCCGCCTTCCCTAAACCAATGCTCCATATGATCCGCCACGTCTTTGGCATCGCCAACAATCAGGCAGTGATTGCGCGCAGCCTTGGACTGCACGGCGACTTGGCCAAGCGTATAGTTCTTCTCCCGCCCGATCCTAACGAATGTACCCGGGCCGCTCATACGAAGGTCATTGCCTTCAAGTTCTGGCATCGGCCCGTCCGGGTCATAGCCAGAAAGATCTACCCCGCCGAGCAATAGACTAAGGCCATGAATTGCATCCGCCACATCGACCATGGAGTGCAGCGCATCAAACTTTGCCTGCGCTTCTTCTCGCGTTCGCCCAACGAAGACCGACAGCCCCGGCATGACTTTCACGTCACCAGGTGCCCGACCATGGCCCACGGCGGCGTCTTTAACCTGACGATAGAACGTTTGCGCCGCTTGCAAATCCGCCTGCGCCGTGAAGACGACATCTGCAATGCGGGAACCCATGCTAACCGTCGCATCTGACCCACCGGCTTGAATGACCACAGGTCGCCCCTGGGGCGAGTGCGTCGCATTCGGCGGGCCGTTCACCGAGAAGTGTTTGCCTTTGTGATTCAGTGTGCGGATTTTCGATGGA
>Ga0181607_10004509_pt1 | contig 11917 bp, 10 predicted proteins | sample 041ome_9_FD_132420 | JGI IMG/M metagenome (GOLD analysis project Ga0181607, IMG submission 132420) | Coastal salt marsh microbial communities from the Groves Creek Marsh, Skidaway Island, Georgia - 041413US metaG (megahit assembly) | ecosystem: Environmental > Aquatic > Marine > Intertidal zone...
ATCCCAGGCCGTCATACCAATAATGACAGTGACAACAAATACGATGGGCATGGAACGCTGTGCTGACCAGCGCAATCCTATAAGTAGAATTCCTGCTAAAAGTATCGGAGTAAAGGCTAATAAGGCGAGAAGACCGGGTGACATCTGACGTTCCTAGTTATTATTTTAGGGAGTTTGGATAATAGGTATTACCAATTGAATACAAAATATAATGCTCAATCAGAATAAACTGGAAAAGACTTTCAGTCTAGATATCAGCCTACTGGCACCCTACTCTAATTTTTTACATAATTTTTATCGAAATAGCTGGGAGGCCAGCAAAGTAAGCGAAACATCGGTACATTGGTAGACTTAAATAACCTTGCTTTAAAAAAGTTTTTAGAGGACATCATTAAAAATTTATAGCAAGTCATTGCAAACCACGCTCGCAGTTATCGTCGATAATTTCATATTAGAAAGCAAATGGTGCGCTTCGAATGAAGTCTAGACTAGTCCAGCAAATAGGTCGGCTCCTTAAAAAATAAAAAATCCCACAGTTTGCCTTGTGATAGCTTCTTATTTAGTTTCAGAGCGGGTATGAGCGAGTTGATCTATAAAAGCCCACATGGATTATTAGTCTTGAGTTGAAACAAAGAATACATTGGCTTCACATTGAAGCTTGCCTGACTCTGTGAATTCTATTATCTATCTGTAGTCTTGTTCACTTGTCCGAGCCAATTTACTAATAATCATTCTATATTTTCAATGTGGTCTTCACTCAATTTTAAAACTGAACTTGCACCAGCTCCAAAGCATGCGATTTTAAGATCATCGGTGAATGCAGTCAGAGTTTTAATAACTGCATCAGTAGAAATCAAAGCATCCTGTAAAACAGCCCCTGCAATACCGCCAGCTTGCGCACCCAAACAGAGAATTTTAGCCAAATCAAGACCGTTTCGAATACCGCCAGATGCGACTACGGGGGCATTTTTTCGGGCTGCTTTAATAGTTCTTAATGACTCAACTGTTGTCAATCCCCAATCTTTGAATACATCTCTAGAATCTAGGTGCTCACCTTGAGACAACTGTTGCTCAATGAGATCGAAGCGTGTTCCCCCTCGACCAGCAACATCGAGTAGTTTCACACCTACATCTAGCAACTGGCATGCGGTTAATGCATCAAGCCCAAATCCAACTTCTTTGACAATTACAGGCACTGTAGACCAGTCACAAGTCGCAGCAATAGATTCAAGCACACCGTGCCAATTGGTGTCACCTCCAGCCTGAAAGACTTCTTGCATGGGGTTTAGGTGTAATACAAGCGCGTCAGCCTCCAGTGGATCAATTATGCTTTGAAGATCTGAGATGTTTTTTAAAGTAGGCAAGTTCACAGCCCCAAAGTTTGCAAAAAGTGGCTGTCCTCCAATCGCTTTGCGGATACTACCAGCAAGACCAGCAGTTTCACCAAACTCTAGGCCTATGCGCTGTGAACCTACCCCCATGGCAAGCCCTCTTTCTCTACAGGCCTCAGCGAGATGTATATTGATAGCCTCAGCACGGGCGGGTCCACCCGTCATTGAGCTGATAAATAGCGGTGCCGAAAGTGTATGGCCTAAAAGGGATGTGGTAAGGTCAATTTCGCTAAGATTCACCTCCGGCAATGCGCGGTGCTTAATTCTCAGGCGATCAAAAGTTGAGCAAGATTGAGACTGGAGAAGGGCTAAGTCGATGTGTTTATTTTTTCGATCGGTTTGATTCACAAAAGTCCACCCATTCTAATAAGCACATATGAGGCAGAGTCAGACCTGCTAATCCGATAAATATGGTCTGAAACATCAAAATATTTAGGCTGTCATAGTATGGCTCGACAATTGATCCGACTATGACAGCAATAGCAAGTGTCGTAATAGTCGTTACAAGAACGACCGACAATGCCAGGGAATATTCACTAGACTTAAGTCTTAAAAATTCAGCAAATAAATGTCGTGGGCTGTGTAAGCCACAAAAATAAATTACAAAGTACAAAAGTGGTTCAAAGATCCATGCCATTAAAGCCAATAAAATAATTTCACCGATCTGGATTATGGACAATTGATGAAACTCGGCAAGTATCAATCCGATTCCCAACACTCCGATTATTTGGAGCGTGTAAAGCGGAATTAATGAGTTGCCACCGAACAATAAAAATTCAAATATTTGAGATACTGACTCGGGGTGAAACAAACTAGGCAAACCCAGAACAATAAAACCATATGCAAGACCACCAAGCTGGAGTCTTTTTTTCCAGTCTCGGCCAAAATGCAATGCTGAAATCAAGAGAAAGCAAATCAATGCAGGAACCGGTGTAGCCAACCATACTCCAACTACTAGTAGAACGATGAGAACATAGCTAATGAGAAACAATAAAGTACTTATCAGATTTTTGATTAAACCTATTCTGTAGGCAATCAGAGGATCTAATGCCCCATGAGGTAGGCCAAGAAGCGCAATCAAAATGGCAGCTGTGAGGGTCATATCCATTTTGATTTACCAATTAGTGCCAAAGTGAAGGGTTTCTTTGGTGACACTCTAATAACACGAAGTGCGTCAACAAGGCGTTCTCGGATCATGAATTGTGCAAAATCGTCACCATGTAAACGGCAACCCATAGATATCAAGATCTTTGGAATAACATCGGGACGATCACGTATGAGGTCGAGAAATAAATGATCCATCCAGTGATGAAGTAATGATGGCTTAAAAACTTTTGAAACGTTTTTTTTAATAAGACGCCTTGCCTCATTAGATGCCCAATACTTTATCGTGCGATAGCCGTAACCTGTAGCTGGGCGCGTCATCCCACCGCGGGCCCCAATGGGATAGCCAAGATGATTAATTGGTTCTTTATATCCCATGGGGATCTGGGCAGATTCTTGACGTATGATTTGGGCATCCGAAAAATGTGTAGTAATCCACTTTTTGGTGAGTTGATCCAATGCCTTTAAATCAGAGGGGCGGTCAGTAAAAGATGTATGTTCAACAAGTAACCTTTTTTTATCGAGCGGAAGAACATAACGAAATTGAACGCCGTTCTCAAAAACTTGGAGATTATCCATTAAGCCAACGGTTTGAATACCATGAGGCTCTGAGCAGAGTATCTCGGTTCCATAAAACTCTTGGATGATTTTAAACTGATCAACAATTGGTGGGCGACTGTCATAGACATGTTGTGCATCGGGAATACTGTCAATTGTGGCTTCAATACGAGAGATTTGTGGATGAGCATCTATGGCAGAAATTGCCTCTTCATAAAGATTTCCAGCACTTCTAATTCCATAATGATACCGATGACCCGTTTGGATAACACGATCATTCCCAGTTGAGATTGACCAGGATGTAGCTGAGAATTCCGGTTTAAGGAAAGCGAACTCGCTTGCAATGAACCAAAAGCCGAATGTTCGGTCGTTGGAATATTCTGTCCGCGGGTCACTAATAATGACTTGCCCCGGTAAAATTGACTCTTTGGCAAGCTCACCAACCAAAGAAAGGCCAGCAAGGCCACCGCCAACCACGTGAACCCAAGGTGCCTTCATTGAGAGCCCCAATGGACTCCTGAAGCCGGACTGAGTCCACTATGTAGTTTAGGATCGTGGTGCCCACTATAACGATGTAATTCTTGATTTGTTAAGTATCTAAAAATTCCACGCAGGGCAATCAACACTTTTTGACGTCCCGAGGTATAGACGCGATCTGTCCATAGATCGAAGTTTCGCCTAGCTAGATTTATTCCAATTTCACGGTATGCCATGCCAGCCACAAGAATTGCTAATCGGGCACGGGGTTTCAAGAAAGGCAGTCCGGAGAAACCTGAGGCATAACGAAGCTCTGCTTGATGTAATAGGGTTCGCACTGCATTTTTTAAACATTCTACCTCATGAGACGAGGGTTTTAAGATTGTTTCAGGCGACATGTCACCAACTAAACTCGCTGGCAAATAACGTCGATCATTGTGCGCATCTTCCATAACATCCCGAGCGATGTTAGTTAATTGCATGGCAATGCCAAGGTCTACAGCATGGAGACGTGCACGCGGGTCATGAACCATGAAAATATCGCACATCATAAGTCCAACAGTACCTGCAACTTGGTAAGAGTATTGAAGCAATTCATCTTCATTCTTTAATCGGACCTTGCCAACATCACTCTGTACACCAAGAATTAGTTGCTCAAGAGCTTGCAAATTGATACTAGGCTTGATGGCAAGCGCTTCATAAATTAATGGATGGGCTGTATCGCGCCGAATAAGTGCGTGATGAGCAGCATTTAATCGATCTAGAGCAAGTACATGATTAGTCGAGAGATCGGCAATGTCATCTAGTTGTCGGCATATGCCATAAAGCTGAGCAGCCGCAGCATGGTGCGTACTTGAAAAAAAGAAGCTGGCAAAATGAAATGTTTTACCATTTTTTTTTAATAGATTCTCAGCCATGCTTGTTTATTTAGCCGGTTTCTCTCCAATAGAATTAGAAATTAGAGCCTCAATAACTTTTGCTGATGACAAAACACCTGGCATGCCAGCACCTGGATGAGTGCCGGCGCCAGCAAGATATAAATTCTCAAATCCCTCTGCCTTGTTGTGAAACCTAAACCAAGCCGATTGCGAAAAAGTGGGTGCTATTGAGAAGCCAGCACCTAGATGGCTCAAATAATCAGCTGCAAAGTCATCAGGCGTCATCGAAAAAGGGGCTTTAATATGCGTTTTCAAACCAGGTAGCAAGCTAGCATCAAGTGCGTCGATGATTCGACTTCGAAGTTTTGGTTCCTCAACGCTCCAATCGATGTTAGCCCCTTGATGGGGTACCGGCGCTAACACATAGAAGCTGTCGTGTCCTATTGGGGCAAATGAGGGATCTGTTGCTGTAGGTCGATGGACGTAGAGTGAAAAATCGTCCGCCAAAATACCCCTATGGAATATATCATCTAAAAGCTCTTTATAACGTTTTCCAAGCCAAATAGTATGGTGTGCAACCGATTCATAAGTACGATCGGTACCAAAAAAAAGCACAAAGAGTCCCATAGAAAGCTTGGAGTAATCACGTTTAATTTTGGTCGCGATTGGTAGAATCTGATTAGGTAATAAGGTGCGATAGAGCGTCATCGGATCACCATTGAAAACCACATTATCTGCTTCTATTATCTCGCCTGTCTGAAGCGTTGCACCGGTGACTTTTCGTCCACTATGATTGAGCGCCGTTGCAGTGGCATTTGTCTGAACCGTCACGCCATAACGAAGCATTAAGTCGTGCAGAGACTTTATCAATGCACCAGTACCGCCCATTGCAAAATGGATACCGTATGCGCGCTCAAGATAGTGAATCAGCCCATAAATACTTGTAGTATCAAAGGGAGATCCACCCACGAGGAGTGGCTGAATTGAAAAAGCCTGACGGATTTTTTCATTACATAGATGTTTACAAACTAGCTCCCATACAGTCCGATCGCTTCTTAGTTTGAGAAGTGCCGGGATCTGTTTGATCATATGCCCAAATTCATGAAATGGAGAATGAGCGAGCTTTGTGAAACCTACATCAAAAATTGACTTACTATGTGCGACTAGGCTTCTGTAACCAGCACAATCTCGAGGCTCAATTCGAGCGATTTCATTAAGTGTGTCATCAAGAGTTCCACCATAATCAAAGTGATCGCCGTCCGGGTAAGTAAAGCGATACCAAGGACTCAGTTCCTTGAAGTGAATGAAGTCCGATCGACGCTCACCAAATAGTTCAAACAACTCGTCAAATAAAAAAGGAGCGGTTATCACAGTTGGGCCTGCGTCATGACGATATCCGCCATGCTCAAAAACTTGTGCACGCCCTCCTATGGCATTTAATTTTTCAATGAGGTGAACATCATGGCCTGCTGCCCTGAGTCTGAGTGCCGAAGCGATTCCACCGAAACCTGATCCGATGATCAGCACTCGTTTCATTAAGCTACTTCTTGAAGGGAGGGGTACTTGGAGTATAAAGCGGTGATGAGTTCCTCGATCGCTATCAAACACAGGGTTGGGAGCTTTTCTGCAGTTTGCCGAGCTTGATCGAGATGCCAAATAAATCGCTCTCGAAGCATAGTTTCTGAATCTTGATCTGGCTCAGTTTGCTGCGCGATCACCCAATAACCATTGAGACGTTTTCCATAATCCTGATTGCGGTCAACTAAATCATCAGCCAATTGGTATGCGATGCCTATGGAGGATGCAGCATCTAAAGTCTTGTTCACAATACTATCTGTGCAACCAACCAAGACCGAACACATTGCCACTGGCAAGCCGAGAAGAGGGCCTGATTTGTGACGAACAATTTTTTCGTAAGCTTCAATAGTTATAGACGTCTCCTGCATCCATTGACAATCTAGTGTTTGGCCTGCTGCCATTGCGCTAATGCCATCTGAAAGCATTAAAATCAGTCGTGGCAGGTGGACATCAAAGGGTGAAGGAATCGATGCTAATTCTTCAAAGGCAGACGCAATAAGATCATCACCCAAACAAATGGCAGTAGAAGTTCCAGCAATCTGCCAAACTGCATGTTGTCCTCTGCGAAGCCTATCTTGATCTTGAACATCGTCATGGATCAGCGAAGCTTGATGAAGAAGCTCAACGGCAGTGGCAATCGGAAAGCGAACAGTGTCCGGAAGCCCAAGGCGCTTTCCGGTAGAGAGCGCAATAAGTGCTCGTCTCCTGGATCCACCTGAGGCTAGATGTGTTTTAAAGATGGAGTTGAGGCTTTTTTCATGCCCAAGTGAAACAGAACCATGACCCGCGAGCCGTTTTTCCAAAATTGTTAGTTCATCTTGAGATGGACGTATTGTGTTGTGCTTCATGACCACTCCTCAACTCTAAATCCGTTTATTTTGTTATCCGTTTCTAATGCACACCGTTTAAAGATATGCATTAGAAACGGAGCCTCATGAGAGGCTCCATTAGCAACTAAATGCAATTTTGGGTTTAGTGTGCCTTACTGTCAGAAGTTGCTGCGTACCAAATCAAGAGACCGAAGGCGATTTTGTTCACAACATCGGCAAGGTTGTAGACGATGTTAAGTGATTGACTGGCAGCTGCTGTTGTTTGGCCAGCATCATCTACGTAAACGAAGTAGCCAAGGGCGTAACCTATGGGGTAAATAGCCCAACCGATGGTTACAATCCAACGCATAGTGTTGTAGGAGCTTTGAACAGCAGATGAAGCATTTTGTGTGGCGAGCTTCGATGCTTCCCCAGCAAAAATCTCATACAGGATATAGAGCCAGCCAAGCATTCCGATGACGAAGCCAACAGTAATATCGATGTAGCCTGCTTCACCTAGGAAGCCTGGAACGAGCATCACAAGAGTACCAATTAACAGTCTCCAAAAAATACCACCTGATGCGCTACCAATGGCGCGTAAAATCAAGAAAAACTCGATCATCAAAAGCGGTACTGTGAGAAGCCAATCAATATAGCGATAGACAGTCGGTGTTTCACCTGTAGTAATCCATACGTCTCGCATATAGAAGTAATGAACTGCAGCGATGAAAGTCACTAAGCCTGATACAACTAGAGAAGTTTTCCACTTGCCATCGACGCTTTGTGTTTCCCATAGAAAAAAAACAGTAGCGGCCATCAAGGCCATTGAAATCAACCAGAATGAAATTCCAACAAAATCATCTGACTGAAGATTTGCAGCAAAAGCTGATGATGGGAGCATAGCAAGCGCTCCGATGGGCAAGAGACCCTTGAATATTTTGTTAGCAGTCATGATTTGCCTCCTTGGGCAATGAAGCATATTTTTAATCTTTCCATTTTTATATATGCCCAAATACAAGCAGGAAATCCCCTCTCCCCCGGGGTTACCTTAGGCAACCGACATCCATACCGATCACTTAATCTAGCATAAAACTTTTTTAGATTGAAATTTTTCTGGTAAAAAGAATTAGCTCTATACATGGTCTACTGATAGTAACAAAAAAGGTCATAGCCATAGAGAAATCAACTGCATTGTGCGCTGACGAGCTCTATCTGATTGTTTTTGAGCGGTAATCCTTCAAAGAAATTTCAGGATAATTCACCTTTGGCTTCTACGCTATATTTCTTTGTAAGAATCTAGGGGCTAGTTCACACAAGATAAAAATCTGGCTTTGCGAGATAAAAAATCAAATTTTTTGGGTGAGAAAATATATAGAGCCGGCTCCTTATGAAACATCGATTTTAGTTTTCACGATAACCAGCGATTTCTGTAGAACCCCTTCGGATCGTAACGATTAGCTTGATTATTGAGATTGAAGATACGACCACCTCGAGGATCAGGACCAAGGCCAGCAATGTAAGCCCAATTTCCCCAATTGCTTGCTACATCATAATCGACCAACTGGCTTTCAAAATAGGCTGCGCCCAATCGCCAATCTAAATCAAACTCATAAATAAGATGACTTGCAACGAGCTGTCTAGCTCGATTACTTATCCAGCCAGTATAATTCAGCTCCCTGATTGCAGCATCTACAATATCGCAACCAGTTTGACCTCTTTTCCACATATCGAACCGGCAGTGATTTTGGTCGGTTTCTAGCAGACGATTTCTAGGCCCGGTTTTACGAAATAATGTCCGGTCGGTGTTTCTGGAGTACCATCGAAAATATTCGCGCCATAGCAATTCAAATCTCAGCCAATAAGTTGATTCATTCGATTCGACCTTCTCCTCGTAATGGAGCGTATCCCACCAGATTTTTCTGGGAGAGATGCAACCATGGGATAGCCATGCTGATAAATGGCTAGATTGCATCGGACCATAAAATTCATTCCTCGTTTCCTTATAATGAGACAAAGCTCTTGCATCAAGATAGGCATTCCAATGCTGATAGGCCGCTTCAGATCCCCCAAGCAAGGGAACTTCTTTGTTGCAATAAAGTGGTATGTCTAGAGCTTTATGCCACTCAATCGGATCTTCCCAAGGCTGCACAATCCATGACCCTGTCGGAAGCGTGTTTATCGGGCGATCCGGCGATAAGTTAGGGGTTGCTTCAATTAGTTTTCTAAATCCCGAAAAAGTTGCTGGCAGCTTATCCAATTTAAAGGGAAGCTGCTCAGGACGAAACAAATCATCGACATAGACACGGCAAGTAAGGTAACCATCGGATTCAAGCCTTGCTATTTCTAATCGCTCTTCGGTCGCAACAGGGTCATCACATACCACGGCAGCTACAGAATATTGCTGATGAATCCAATTGATAGCATGAATGGGTTCTTTTGCACTTAACCACAATCCAGCATCTAAAGCCTCCATCTCTTTCCTTAATTTAAAAATACTCTGTGCCCGAAATCGCGCCCAATGATCTCCGATACGGGGCAATCCAAATTGTTTACCGGCCCAGCGTCTAGGTTCTAGGCATGCTAGTGCAACTAATTTTGATTCTTTGCTTTGCGCAATCTGACACGCTCTTTGCAGTGCAGGGTTATCTGAAACCCGAAGGGTATCGCGAACCAACCAAACAACAACTTCAGTTTTCAACTGCCTCCTCCCTCAGAACGGCACCGACTACTGCCATAAATAGCAAAAATTGAGTCTTTTGAGCTTTCTAGCTAGAGAAATTTTTTAAGAATAGTCGGCAAGTTTCGTGGAGCCAGACTCTCTAAATTTACCACCCAGGTATCTCAAGGCTCTTGTTCTTTTAATGATGCTGTACCATCGAAACCAGAGGGTTCAATGCTTTCTCGGAACTTTCTTGCGCGCAATCGGATCGCCTCCAGTTTAGCATCTTCAAAACGGTCGAGATTTTTTAAAATCATTGCCATTCTTGGATTAGACCGGAATCGCTCTTGATGTTTTATCAGAAAATCCCAGTACAAATAGTTAAATGGGCAAGCATTTTCTGTCTCTGTTTCTTTAACATTGTATCGACAGGATTTACAGTAATCGCTCATTCGATCGATATATTTTCCGCTAGCACAGTAGGGTTTTGATGCGACCACCCCATTATCAGCAAATAAAGCCATTCCAAGCGTATTTGGAAGCTCTACCCACTCAAATGCATCGGCATACACTGATAAATACCATTCACATACCTCAGCCACTGAGCAACCGGCTATTAAGGCGAAGTTACCCGTAACCATTAGACGTTGAATATGATGCGCGTAAGCATTTTCGCGAGTATTTCTAATAGCTTCAGAAACGCAAAGCATATCCGTCTTGGACTCATTCCAAAAAAAATGAGGCAACGGCAAAGTCGCGTTGAGCGAGTTTAGTGATTGATAGTCAGGCATATATGTCCAGTAAAGACCACGAACATACTCGCGCCAGCCAATAATCTGTCGGATAAAGCCTTCTGCGGCATTGATAGGAACATGACCTTGGTAAAATGCAGATTCGGCAGCTTTGCAAACCTCCAAAGGAGTTAATAAACCCATATTTAGGCTAGTAGAGATCAGGCTATGGAATAAAGTGTCTTTACCAATCAACATGGCATCTTGAAAATCACCAAATGATGGCAAACGCACGGTTATAAAATGCTCAAGCATCATGAGTGCTTGCTCGCGATTTACAGGCCAATGAAAGCTGGACCCATCGAGCACACCAAAATGGTTGGTAAAACGGGAATTCACAAGCTGGATTACACCAGCAGTTATAGAGTCAATTGACCATATCGGTGGACTAGGCGTGAGCCTTTGATCCAAAGGTTTCCTATTGACGCGATCAAAATTCCATTGTCCACCAACGGGATCTTTGCCTTTCATTAAGATCCCAGTCGACTGTCTAATCTTACGATAAAAATGCTCCATTCTAGGTTGCTTACGACCATCTAAAAACGCCTGAAAATCATCATGGGAGCAAATAAATCGATCATCTTGAACAATTTTGACCGGTACAGGAAGTGAGACCGCCAGCCCTTCAAATGCCTCCTTCAAACGCCATTCACTCGGCTCTGTTAGCACCCAATCAGAAAAGCCATAGGTAGCTTGATGGCGCTCTACCTCGCTAATCAAACTCTGAGTGTTCTTGGGATCAGTTAAGTTGACATAGAACACAGAACGACCTTGGGCACGCAGTTCCTCTGAAAAATGACGCATGGCGCTAAATATTAGAGCTATCTTTTGCTTGTGGTGCTTGACATATGAAGCCTCGGATAAAGCCTCCACCATAAGAATAGAGTCCTCTGGGTCAAGAAGATTCAATGAAGACAATTTGTGTGATAACTGGTCCCCGAGGACGAGACAACATCGAGCCAAATATAAACCCTCTACTAGCGAAATAAATGATTAGAATTAATGATTTTTAATAAGTGTCTTATGTGATGACAAAAGAAAAGCACGGGGGCCTTAGAAATCTTAATTTAACGCATTTTTTGTGTTGAGCAGCGGAACCGGCCAACAGTAAAACATCTTTTGGATAAATGCTTGGTCTGTCTCGCAGTCACACGCTCACGCCAGATGCGAAAAGACTTCGCTTTCATCTCAGAACGCATCAATTTGATGACGTCTTTCTCTGACAAGCCATAATCATTCCAAATCGCTTCAAACGGTGTGCGATCTTCCCATGCCATCTCAATAATTCGACTGACATCGTAGCTTTTAAAGAACCCATTAGAACTGATGATGTGTTCCCCCGAGTGTCTGATAGACTGATTGAATCTTGGGTAACAATACTCAAATTATATGCGATATCTAATCACTACGACCGTTTTTCTTATTTTTACTGGCTGCGGTGGCGGCGGAGCTGCTGGTGGCAGTAGAGATCTCAACACGACGGCTGCGCCTCAGCCTGAAAAGATCGAGAACAGAGCTCCTGTGCTTCTATACTCTGAGACCTTAATGGTGCCCGAGGGAGTGACAACTGTAGCTGTAATCGCTGCAAGTGACGAAGACAATGATTCACTAACCTTTTCGATAGCTTCTGGCGATGACCAGCACATGTTCAATATTGATGAATCTACTGGCG
>Ga0181607_10004513_pt1 | contig 11911 bp, 11 predicted proteins | sample 041ome_9_FD_132420 | JGI IMG/M metagenome (GOLD analysis project Ga0181607, IMG submission 132420) | Coastal salt marsh microbial communities from the Groves Creek Marsh, Skidaway Island, Georgia - 041413US metaG (megahit assembly) | ecosystem: Environmental > Aquatic > Marine > Intertidal zone...
AAGCAGCGCCGAGGTCTGCTTTCAGCATGTGCGGCGCCACTTCGACAATCTTGAAGCGAACGACTGCTTCCGGCCACAGCATCGCACCGGAGACCACACCGGTCTTCAGCTTGTTGTAGAACGACACAAGACTGCCCGGGACACCTGCCGCACCGAGACCCTGCAGATAGCGCAGGTTTACACCGGCGCCGGCAATTTTCTGGCCCTTGAAGTCTGCCAGGCTTTTGACAGGCTTCTTGGTGAACATCTGGTAGGAATCGAGGACACAGCCATTCGTCAGATAAATCTGGTTGAACGGCTTCCACGCTGCTTTGAACTGCGGGAACATTTCCGCCATTTCATCCATTGTCCGCGATGACAGAACGGGGTCGGCCGACACGAACGGGGTCACGAAGGAGAGATTCTGAAGCGGTACACGTCCTGCATGGAACACGGTCGTAACAACGCCGATATCGCCGAGGCCCTTCTGAAGGCCTTCAAGGACGTGGCGGGTCTTGGCGATCTGCCCGGACCATGCCTGATTCCACTGAATCTTGTAGTTGCCCTTAGCCGCAAGTTCCTTGTTCACAGCCGGAATGTAGAAATTGATGAATTCCCGGACCCAGGAAGCTTTCGGCGGATAACCGTCGATTGCTGTGAGGTTGATGGTTTTCTGAGCCATAACCGGTGTTGCAAGCAACGCCGAGACGGCAGCTATGGTTGATGCTTTCGCAAGAACGCGCATGGTTTGTTCCTCCCTTATGTCGCGTTTATCGAGATATTGAGTCATCGTCGCATATTTATCGATATTTAAGCAAGACAGCTCTCAAGACAAAAAAATGGCCGCGTATGCGTACATACACAGCCATTTTCAACGTTTATGTCCAGGTTTTCAGCCCTTGGAGATATTCCAGTTCTCGGTAATGACCGTTCCGGATTCGCGGATCACCTTGGCGATCGGGCAGAATTTCTGCAGGTCCACTTTGACCTTCTCGAAATCTGCAGGATCGTTCGGCGACTTGATGTTGATGTTCAGGGTCATAGACGGGAAGGGCACCTGGACATCCTCGAGCAGCGTAACGCCACGCCGGTCGAACTGCGCCTCTACATCGATATCCATGCCATCGATTGTCATATCGTAGCCATGGACGATCTTGTTGGTGATGACATTCGTGCAGCCAATCAATGCTGCGACCATGGTTTCCGTCGGCGTCAAACCAAGGTTCGTGCCGCCGCGCTCCGTGGGCTCATCGATGACGCTTTCGACATCGCGTACGCTCACATCTGCACGTGAATGATGCGGGCAGCTTGCCGACATCTTCATGGTCACTTCTGTCTTCGCTTTTCCTTCAGCCATTTGTCTTTCTCCCTTTGGTTTCGAATTTGATATAACGGAATTTCGGATATTGACCGGTGCTCAAGCCGGCCGACGCCCATGATAGGCATCGTCGAGCAGCGCCCGAACACCGTCACGATTAACGGGTCGGGGGTTGTAATAAGGTGATCCCGTCGCGATCTCAGCCGCCCGGTCCAGGTTTTCTTCCGCGAGCCCGAGATCTTTCAACGCCGTCGGCGCGCCAACCTTCCTGGCAAGGTCGAATATACCGCCCGCGGCGCTGTCGGCATTGAGCGCACGCGAGATCGCCGCCATCGCTTCAGGCGCGGCATCGCGGTTGTAATGGGTTGCATGCGGCAGAATAATCGTATGTGTCTCGGCATGTGGCAGCTGGAATGTCCCGCCGATGACATGACAGAGCTTGTGATGAATCCCCATGGTCGCCGTTGCCAGGGCCAGCCCGCACATGAAAGCCCCGTAAAGCGCCGCGCCGCGCTGGTCATTATCGGCGCTGCCGTCACAGACAGCCGGGAGCCCGGAGGCAAGAGACCGGATGCCCTCTTCGGCAATCATCGACAGCACCGGGTTTCGGTTCTGCGCATACAGCGCCTCCACCGAGTGCGCCATGGCGTTGATCGCACTGGGACCGGCAAGCTTGCCCGGCAGGCCGCGGGTGAGGTCCGGGTCGTAAATCACCGTCTTTGGGACAACAACAGCATCGCGACCGGTGACCTTCCCCTCCCCTTCGGAAATCCCCCAGATATCCGTCATCTCCGAACCGGCATAGGTCGATGGCACCGCAACGATCGGCAAACCGGTCTCCAGCGCAATTCCCTTCGCAATCCCGATGGCCGAACCGCCGCCGATAGCAACGACACAATCGCAGCTGTTTTGCCGCACCAGGTCCACAGCACTGACGACGTTCTCGCGCGGGACATGCATCACTGCACCGTCGATACGGGCAGCGAAAGACGACCCCAGGGCCGCTATCGCCGCATCGGCAACGCCCCGCTGCGAGCCTGTAGAAATAACGAGGACGGCGCTGGCGTCCAATTTCTGTATTTCGGAAGGCAGTTCTGAAACCTTGCCGGGTCCGAATACGATACGTGCCTGAAAGGCCTGGTAGATAAAATCGAGCATGGCGGCGAGTCATAATGCCGGTGCCGCTATGAAACAAGACACGCTATCGCGACGGTTTGTTCCCTCTGCCGATAACACTTATAGAGAAGATGAAAAATCAGAAGGAAACGTCAGATGCTTTTCTGCCTGCACATCCAGGACAAACCCGGCCGCGTTGAGACCCGCAAACAATTCGTCGATGAACACCGGGCCTATCAGAAAGTATGCGGGGTAGACGTTACGCTTTCCGGGCCGCTTCTGGCGGAGGATGGCGAGACGATGATCGGATCTGTCTTCTTTATCGAGGCACCGGATCGCTCCGCCGTCGAACAGTTCATCGCCAACGACCCGTTAACATTGAACGATGTCTGGGGAGATTCAGTCCTGACCCGCTTCCTTCGACGCCACGGATAACACCCGGCGCCAACCGGTCTTCGCCGACCCTACCGGGTCCTCAATCAGCTTTCGCCGAGAACCGGATAATCAGTATAGCCTTTTGCGCCGCCGCCATAGAACGTCGCCCGGTCAGCATCGTTATACGGCGCCCCCGCGAGCAGTCGTTCGGCCAGATCGGGATTGGCGAGATACGGCGCACCGAATGAAACCATGTCAGCCAGGCCTGCGCCGATAACGGCATCTGCCTTGGCGCGGTCGTATCCGCCATTCGTCATCAGCATATTGGTCCAGATATCGCGCAGTCCGGAAAACAGCGGGTCCCGGGCCGAGATGAAATCGTCACCGTCCGCCGGGTCCCCCATCTCGACCATATGGAGATAGAGCAGATCCCGCTTGGCGAGTTCTTTCACCAGGTAGCTGAATGTCGCCGCCGGGTCGGAATCCGAAATGTCGTTATAGGGCTGGAAAGGCGAAATGCGGTAGCCGACCCGTTCCGCGCCCCACACATCGACAACCGCATCGGTTACCGCCAGGGGGAACCGACAGCGGTTTTCAAGTGAGCCGCCATAATCGTCATCGCGCGTATTCGTTGAATCGCGGGTGAACTGATCGAGCAGGTAGCCGTTCGCACCATGCACTTCTACGCCATCGAAACCCGCCATGTCCGCGTTCTTCGCAGCAACCCGGTACTGTTCGACAAGCCCCTCTATCTCGGATGCATCTAGCGCCCGCGGGGTCACGAACGGTTTCATCCCCGACAGGGTCATCGCCTCGCCCGCCGGCCGGATCGCCGAGGGCGCAACCGGGTCTATGCCGTCCGGCTGAAGATCGGGGTGCGAAATCCGCCCCACATGCCACATCTGGAGAATAATTCGCCCACCGGCTTCATGGACCGCGTCGGTGACTTCGCGCCAGCCGTCAATCTGCGCATCGGAATGGATGCCCGGCGTGCCGGGGTATCCCATACCTTCGGGGCAAATCTGCGTTGCCTCGGTAATGATAAAAGCCGCATCCGAACGCTGCTGGTAATAGGTTGCGTTCAACGCAGAAGGTGCGTTGCCCTCGCCCGCCCGGTTCCGCGTCATCGGCGCCATTACCACCCGGTGCGGCAGCTCGAACGGCCCTGCAGTCAAAGGCGCAAACAGATCTGTCATGATTTACGTTCGACCCGCGCCTGCTCTTCAAGCACGGCACAGACAGCCGCGGTATCGGATTCCGCATGTCCCTGTTCAAGCGCGGCGCGATAGGGCTGAACCGACGTTGCGAACAGATTCACCGGACAACGTACCTCTGCAGCGAAATCGGTAATGACCTGCAGGTCCTTCTGATACAGCCTGTTGGACATACCAACATCACTGTAATCGTCTTCGACCATATATTTTCCACGCACCTCGAACATGCGTGATGTCGCAGCGCTGGTCGAAATAACGTCATAGATGAGCGCGGGGTCTAGCCCCGATTTCATGCCGAGGACCATCGCTTCCGCCGTCGCAACGTTGTGAATGGTAACGAGATGATTGGCCACGAACTTCATCCGGCTGCCATTGCCGAATTCGCCGCAATATTTGTTCTCCCGGCTGAACGCCTCGATCACCGGAAGGCATTTCGCGACGGCATCTTCTGCCCCGCTCGTAAAGACGGCGAGATCGCCGGTCTGCGCCTGTTGGCCGGTTCCCGACAGCGGACAGTCGAGCAGCGTATGCCCGGCGGCGGCCAGAATATCGCGGGCCGCTTCCTTGTCGGCAATCTTGAGCGTGCTGGTTTCCATCATCACGCAGCCCGTCGCTGATGATGAGGCGATTTCCTCTGCCACGGCGCGGAGCGCCAACGGATTTGGCAGGGAGCAGACAATGACCCCCGCTTTTTCGGCAACCGCCGCTGCAGATGCCAGTGTTTCAACACCATCGCCGCGGGCGGCTTCCACCGCATCCGCTGAAGGGTCAAAACCATGGACCGTAAAACCAGCCTTCACTAGATGCCGCGCCATGGCACCCCCCATAATTCCAAGTCCGATAACGCCTGCGGTTCCGCTCATCCATTATTCCTTCAGAAGTCAGCCGCCGCGTCCTTCAGGACGCGGCGGCGGCTCAGGTCAGTGTTTCCCGAGAAAGCCCGTGATCGCCTCGTTAAAGGCTTCGGGACATTCCACGTTAGAGATATGGGCCGCCGGATCGAGAAGCAGATATTCCGAACCGGGCATATTGCGATGCATCGCTTCGACACCCGGCGCCGGGGTCCCGCCATCCTGCGAACCGGCGATAAAGAGAACCGGAATGCCGGAAATCTTACCCAGATCATCAAGATAGTTGAGCTTCTGGATTGCAGCGGCGCAACCAGCGTAGCCTTCAACTGAAGTTGACGCGATCATATCGGAAATAAACTGCGCTTCAGGCGTTTCCTTTTTCCGATACTCCTCGGTAAACCAGCGTTCCATCGTCGGCTGGATCAGAGGTGCCATACCCTTTTGCTGGCACAGCTTTATCCGGTCACCCCAGGCATTGACGAACTCGGGCGGCACAACGCCCATTGAGTTCGCGATCACGACCGCCTTCAGTCGCTCCGGATGCTTGAGCATGATGCCCTGCACGGTCATGCCGCCGATAGACAGGCCGACATAGTATGTCTGATCGATTCCGAGGTGATCCCACAGTGCCACCATATCGTCGATCAGGTCATCGAAGTGATACGGACCGGGCACCTTTTCTGACTCGCCGTGACCGCGTTTGTCATACCGCAGGATATGATAGTCATCGGCCAGCAGTTTCGCCTGCTCGTCCCACATGTGCATGTTCGTCGCCAACGAATTGGAAAACGTCAGCCAGGGTTTATCCGGGTTGCCGGATACTTCGTAGTTCAACTCGATGCCATTTACTTTGGCTTTCATGCGTTCGCTCTTTCTCTGAGTGGATGTCGGGATTGGTGGTTGTTACGGGGACGAATGATTGATGAATTTTTCCGGAACCGGTTCGCCCCACTGGGAATCCAGGCCTTCCTCGGCCGAGATAAGCGTCGGCGGATTCTGATTGTTCAACCGGTCGCTATCCGTCCAGTGTTCATGCACCCGTCCCCACGGATCCTGCCAGTAATCATAGACCTGACTGCCCAGAACATGGCGGCCGAGGCCCCACATGTGTTCGTATTTTCCGGCTTTCTTTAGATGGGCATTTCCCATGAACACGTCATCGATGTCATGCACTTCAAACGCCATGTGGTTCAGGCCCGCAACCTCGCCCTTGATACACAGGAAGGTGTGATGGTCGACAAAGCGCTCGCCGCCATCGATCCGGTTGAACGTGGCGATGACGTTGTCTTTTTCGCCCGCATATACTTCGTCCGACGGCACGAGCCCCAGGGTTTCGCGAAACCACTTGGTGCCGGCCATGACATCAGGCGTCATGATCACTGCATGTCCGAGGCGCTTCACATGAGACGGTCCACGCTCGATCCGCGTAAGCTGGCCAAGGCGTGAATCACGCGCGGCCGCTGTGTTAACACCGAACCGCGGCACGGGGATTTCTTCCTGATCCTGTCGGCCCCAAACGATCTCGATCTGAAAACCGTTCGGTTCAGTCAGACGAACGCGCTTGCCGCCACCGGGTGCGTCGAGATCTTCAATACCGGAAGCCCCATCGATCTTTATAACCTTGTCCAGGTCTTCTTCGCTGGCCGCCCGGAACGCCAGTCCAACGAACTTCGGATCACCCTTGTGCGTGACATGAATAAACGGCGCAGGATCCGTACCGCGCATATACAGCGCGTCATTCGTCCGCTCGGCTTTGATCATGCCGAAATTCGTCAGGAATTCTTCCGCTTCATCGAGATCCGGCGACTGAAGCCGTCCGAAGGCAATATCTTCAACTTTTATCATTTTCTCTCCCTCTGGCCCTTCTGGGCACAAGATCATTCTATGACAACGATATCGTCGTCACCGCCTATGTAAAGCCGGTCTACAATATTTGCGCGACGGGTCAAGACGGCACGCTGATTGATGTACCCCTTATCCGTTATCTCCCCGGCATCTATCTGAGGTGGCTCGGTCATGAGCACAACCCGCCTGATCCGCGTAGAACTGCCGGGATTGTCACGGTTATGGGCGGCAAGCCCGGTCTGCAGCCTCTCCTGAACCGCCGAATGGGTCGCAAGTTCTTCGGGCGTCAGGTCATCACCGGCAACGGACTTACAGCCGTCGATACTGATGAACGCCAGCAACCCGACTTCGTCACGATCCTGCCCCGTGATCACAGCATCCTGAATAACGGGCGATGCAGCGGCAATCGACTGAAGCCGCAATTGCCCCGCATGAACCCAAGTCCCGGACAGAAGCTTGAAATTCTCTGCAACGCGTCCGTCAAAAACCACGCCTTCAGACGGGTCATCTTCATCTTCCAGCTTTCCCGCATCTCCTATGCAGAAGAAATTTTCTTCGTCGAACGCCTTGGCCGTCAGGTCGTCCTGCTTGTAATAGCCCGGCGTAATGTTCGGGCCCCGCATACGGAGTTCAAGCTTGTCGCCATTCGGGACCAGCTTGAGTTCGTTGCCCGGTAGCGGCACACCGATATTGCCGGCCGATTTGGGATACCAGTTCATGAACGTGGCGGCCGGCGCCGTTTCAGTCGAGCCGAGCGAGGTCGTGATCGGTACTCTTTCGCCTTTCACGGCAACGGCGAGCCTGTCGAGGCGCTCCCAGACGTTTTTCGGCAATGCCGCCCCGGCAAAAAACAGCGTTTTCAGATTGCGGAACAAACCGTCACGCGCTTCATTATCGGCTTCCAAAAGCGGCAGAAGAAGATCGAATCCCCGCGGCACGTTAAGATACATCGTCGGCGACACGTCCTTCAGGTTGGCGATGGTCGCTTCGATACGCCCCGGTACCGGCCGCCCTTCGTCAATATACATGGTGCCACCGTTATACAGTGCCATGTTCAGATTGTGATTGCTGCCGAACGTATGATTCCATGGCAGCCAGTCGAGGAAAACCGGCGGTTCGTCCTGCAGGAAAGAACATACCTGTGCCAATGCAACCTGGTTCGACACCATCATCCGGTGCGTGTTCAGGACGCCTTTCGGTAATCCCGTCGAGCCGGAGGTCAGCAAAATTTTGCCGATCGTATCCTGTGTAATCGTTGCCGCAACCTTGTCCACGTCGGGACCAGGAACCGCAGAGAGCCAGTCGGAAAGCGGCACAGCGCCACCGGGTGCCCCGTCCATCGTTCCGACAACCAGCGTCCTGCACGACATATCAAGGGCGGCAAGCGCTCTGGCAAACGGTGCCGGGTTATCAACAAAAATGAGGGATGGGTCGTTATGTTCGATCACCATTCTGAGTTTTTCGTGATCCTGGCTCATCAGCGAATATGCCGGGGAAACCGGCATCGCCGGCACACCGACAGTCATCGCGCCAAACATCATGAACGCCTGATTAATCGAGTTGTCGGACAGGAGAGCAACCGGCCTGTCGGGCCCATGCCCGCCATCAAGCAAGATCTGGCCGATGGAATTCGCAGCGGCAAGCATCCCTGCATATGTCACCCGGCGCCAGGCACCCGTGTCATCGCGCTCACACAGAAAGTCCCGGTCAGGATGAGCCGCTGCGTGATCGCGCAATATGGCGACAATGCTGGACGGCGTCGGCCCCAGTGGCTCCTGACACCGCAACACAACCGTGCCATCGTCTCGGCGTTCGACGTCGACGCCGAAGCGCTGCATATTCACATTCCCGAATTCAGTCATCATCGCCTGCCCGTGAACGCTCCCCATACGGATTGAAACTGGCGGCACCAAGTGCCCGGGCGGCCTCCATTTTGGTGTCGAAACCGGCGATCTTGCCGCCGTTAACGATCACAGCCTGTCCACTGGCACACATCCGTCTTTCCCCTCCGGTTCTTCTTTGCGCATAGTTTACACCGCGTTTTGGCCCACTTATAGAGGCGAGATCGACACTGTTCATTCACACCGGGAGAGCACGCGATGGCCACTTTTACATCTGACCTGATCGACTTCGAAATGCGGGGACGGATCGCTGTTCTGACACTCAACCGACCAGAAAAGCGCAACGCCGTCAGCGAAGCGCTGATCGAAGACATCAACCGGTTCTTCAACACTCCTCCCAGGGAGGCTCTCGCCGTTGTGCTACGCGCAAACGGCGACCATTTCTGCGCCGGGCTGGACCTGTCCCAACACAAGGAACGGAACGTCGACGAGGCGTTTGATATCTCACGATACTGGCACCGGACATTCGATCTGATCCAGTATGGCGGGCTACCGGTCGTCGCGGCAATGCACGGCGCCGTCATGGGCGGCGGGCTGGAGCTCGCGACGACGGCCCATGTCCGCGTGGCCGAGCCCTCCACCATGTATCAGTTACCCGAAGGCCGGCGCGGCATCTATGTCGGCGGCGGCGCCAGCATTCGCGTCGCTCGCGTCCTCGGCCCGGGTCGCATGACCGAGATGATGCTTACCGGCCGCCGCCTCGACGCGGAGGAAGGCCAGCAGCTGGGCCTGTCACATTACCTGGTGGAAACGGGAGAAGCCTTCGACAAGGCAATGGAACTGGCGGAAACAATCTCCGGCAACGCCCCGCTCGCCAACAAGATGATGCTGAACACGATCCAGCGCGTCGACCGGATGGGCGAAAGCGAGGGCTATTTCGTCGAATCCCTCGCGTCCGCTCTCACCCAGGCATCTGACGACGCACAGGAAGGCATGCGCGCATTTCTGGAAAAACGCGATATCCGGTTCGACAACTAGCCCGTTACGTCCCCATCGATCTCGATCAGGCCCCGAATTTCAGGTCGGCAGGCGAAATCAGAACGCCGAACTGCTCGCACCAGATGACAACGCTGGGGTATTTTTTCAGATCGATCCCGGGCGGTATGTTGTATTTCTGGCTGCCCTTGAAAGAACGGAGGCGGCCGAGGTCGACACACATCGTGTTTTTGACCTGGGAAGACTCCCGGATTTTCTCTGCGGGCACCAGATAGATGTGAAATTTCGGCCCGGGGCCGATTTCAAAATCCTTGTCCAGAAACACGACCCGGTCGTAGACAGATACTTTGCCCTTGCCGAAATGGATCGGATCGGACGGATCCGCGTGAACGAAAGTACCATCCGCCGCCAGACCAGATTTCTCTTCTGACGTAAGTTGATCCATCGCTTCGGGCGGTGGGAATACATAAGGAAATGCAAAAAACCCGGCACCGACAGCGAACCCCGTGCCCAACACCCCGCCAACCAGAAAAACCGCAATCAATCGCCACATAATTATCTTCTCCACTTTCAATCACGTCACCGTCATACACAGACACGTTAACTGCAGGAGCTGGATAATCAGGGGTGCTTTATGGATGACGGCGCCATCCATGACGAAGAAATAGAGCACCCAAAAAATTACAGATTATTGCGCTAGCGTAAGCGAAATCCCGGCGCGCCGGATTCGCCTACCGGTGCCCCGCCATCGGCGTGCACACCCTCTTCCGCTTCGCCGTCCATCTTGCCCCCGGTGACTAACCAAACTTACATCCAGCTGCACGCATAGCGGGGGCATAATGGATTTTCATCGGTATTCGTGCAACCGTGGGTGCAGCTATTTGCCCCTCATTGCCCGCCAGATACGCTCCGGTGTCGCCGGCAGTTCGATATGCTTTACGCCAAACTCCCTCAACGCATCCACGATCGCGTTGGCCACCGCCGCCGGTGCGACAGCCGTACCGCCTTCACTGCCCGGTTTTATGCCAAGCGGGTTGGAGGGGCTCGGAACCTCGAGCAATTTCGTGCGATAGGCCGGCACGACATCGGCACGCGGCATCGCGTAGTCCATGAAGGTCGCGCCGATCATCTGGCCGGTCTCGGTATCGTATGCACAGTTTTCCATGATCGCCTGACCGATCCCCTGCAGCACGCCGCCATGGGTCTGACCATCCAGCGTCATCGGATTGATTGCCCGCCCCACATCGTCCACCGCCGTCCAGTCGACAACGTCGACCACGCCTGTATCCGGATCGATTTCGACCTCGCAAACGTGACAGCCGGATCCGATGACCGCCTTTGCGAAGTGAACGTCCGCTTCTTCTTTCAGCTCCCCCCGCAAATCTTCCGGCAGGTCTGTGCGGTCGCGCGCGGCCGCCGCAACGTCGAACAGGCTGACCCGGCGGTCGGTACCGGCCACGGTAAAGACGGTTTCCGCGTATTCAATGTCGGCTTCCGCGGCTTCCAGTACGTGGGATGCGATACGCCGTGCCCGCTCGATGATCTTGTTACTTGCATCGCACAACACGATTGCGCCCATCCGCATGCTGCGCCCCGAATGCGTTCCGCCGCCATCCTTGATTTTATCGGTGTCGCCATAGCCGACGTCGATCGCATCGAACGGCACTTCCAGCACTTCGGCGACCAGCTGGCTGAACGTCGTCTGATGTCCCTGCCCGGTCGCCATCGTTCCGATCTGAACAAGGATATCACCCTCGGGACGCACATCGATCTCTGTCCACTCACGCGGATAGCCTGTCGACAGGTCGGCATAGTTGGCGATACCGATGCCGCGCAACAAACCGCGTTTTGCTGCGTCTTCGCGGCGTGCCGGAAATCCGTCCCAGTCCGACAGATCAACCGCCGCTTCAAGCGCCTGCGGGTAGTCCCCGGATTCGTGGGTCAGCCCGAAACCGTTGTCATAGGGAAAATCGGCCGGGGTAATCACGTTGCGGCGACGAATCTCGATACGGTCCAGCCCCGTTGCTTCCGCCGCCATGTCCATCATGCGTTCCAGCGCATACATGACCTCCGGCCGGCCCGCACTGCGATAAGGGTAGGTCGGCGGGGTCGTGGACTGAACCGCGACCGCCCGGGCAGAGACATCGGGAATACGGTAAAGCCCGGTCATGATCATGATCCCCTTCACCAGCGGAATCCATGACGCCGAAAACGCCCCGATATTCGACGTGTTCTGTGTATGCAGCGCAAGCAACCTGCCATCGGCATCGAAACCAAGCGCCGCTTCAATTACGAGGTCGCGCGCCTGGTAGTCGGTGAGCATTGTTTCGGTGCGGTCCGCGGTCCATTTAACGGGCCGGGCGAGACGCCGTGCCG
>Ga0181607_10004528_pt1 | contig 11889 bp, 12 predicted proteins | sample 041ome_9_FD_132420 | JGI IMG/M metagenome (GOLD analysis project Ga0181607, IMG submission 132420) | Coastal salt marsh microbial communities from the Groves Creek Marsh, Skidaway Island, Georgia - 041413US metaG (megahit assembly) | ecosystem: Environmental > Aquatic > Marine > Intertidal zone...
CGGGGCTCTGTCGGATGGCGTCATTGCGATCACGGCAACGATTATTGTGCTCGAGCTGAAGGTTCCAGAGGACCATTCATTGTCTAGATCTGATGTGGACCATTGGGTTCTGATCATTCTGGGATGGCTGGTGAGTTTCATAATGATCACGGTCATGTGGCTCGAGAACCACCGTCAGCTTGCGCTTGCATCCTCTTGGACCATACCACTCATGGTCGTAACCTTTGCGCAACTTGGCCTGATCTCGCTGATCCCCTTCGGTTCTAACCTCATCATGGACCAGCCCGACAAGTTGGCATCTGCCATTTCCTTCAACTCGATCATGTTCGCCAACGGGGTTTGCGCCGGGCTCGGCGGTCTGGTGCTTGCGCGGGACCTGCGCATCCAGGCCGACCCAACCCTTGCTGTCAAACTTGCTCGACGTTCGCTGGTTCAGATGTTCATTTACGCGTTGATTGCTTTGATCGGGCTGCTTGGCGCCATCTTCCATCACCCGTTCTTCGGCGTGGTTCTTTGGTTGTCCATGCCTTTGGTCGCATGGTTCTGGTTGAGCAGCGGCGACAAACCCACGGCGTCACCCACCCATCACCGCACAGCAGAGTAAGACTCTTGTTGAAAACCAAAGCCAAATCATCAAACGACGATCCCTCCCGCAGCCGTGCCATCCGCCTGCTCCGCAATCCTCGGTTCGAGATGGGACTCGGGATCGCCGTGTTCTTTATCGGACTGTTTGAGCTGATCGAAGAAACAGTCGTGGTCCCTTTTGCCTCACCTGAAGTGCATCACGCGCTGCTGCTCTTCGGTGCGGTGATGGCTCTGCGCGGTCTCGTGGACGTGGTCGAAGGGATGGAGCTGGTCGCAGAGGGCGAACTGCATTACACACATACTAAGAAGGATGGCTTGCCCGACACCGAAGCCGAGATCTGATCGATCGGCGCGCGATCGGGATGGGTCCGCGCAATCAAGCACAGCATAGACGTCAATTTTCTGGGGGTTTTTACATTGCCGAAGTTGGAAACAATGGCCGACGCAGACCGGCTGTTTCATGAATGGTGTGAGATTTGCTCCGGCATCCACGGCCACCACGCAATCACGGTCTTGCGCGACCTTCTGTTACAGGGCGGCACGGCAGTTGCTGCGTCTGAACTTCGGATGGCCTTTGGCAACATCGAAAACCCGAAAGAAATCTCGCTCAAGGCGTTCCGAGATCGCGCTGTCGCGCTCTTTGGCGCTGCTTCACTGCGACGATGTCATGCCTTTCGTTACCTCGCCGATGGCGCGGACACTGTCGCAACTGAACTGCTAACCCGGCGGCTTGCACTCCTTGGCGTCCCTGATGCAGAGACGCTGGTCGCTAAGCTGGATCTCGACGGCGACAATGTCGTCGCTCTATCGGACATCGAACATGTTTTTGGGACCGGGGGCGTCGTTCCATCCGGATACCATGCGACCAGCGTCGCGCCGCATCGCCTCGGAGCAGCCGTATCCGCTGACAAGTCCAGTATGCCCGCTGCCGCACCCACACCCGCAGATGGGTCGCCGGCTTTGAGCACGGATGCCCGCGCTGGTTTCCGCCCGATTTCTCCGCTGCAGCTTCAGGCCGGCTTTTTCAGACTGCTGCAGGGTGCTGCCTATCGCAGCTTCCGCGACAACTACTCGGCTAATTCGGAAACCCATCTACGTGCCCGCGACATGCCGTACACGATCCGCGATTTCCGCGTGTTCGTCGAGGCACTGGTCGAGTTGTACCTCGCGCTTGGACTTGTAAATGGCGACAAGGCACGCGCCGAATTCCAGCTGCTTGTAGACAGCATCAACAAGGCTTGCTTCGAACTAGACCATCGAATCACCAATTGGCGCGACGTGACTGTCACGCCTCAAATGGCTGCCGCAGAACGCGAGATTGCCGCCATGCACGCCGCGGAAATCGATGAGCGTCGCCAGCTTGCCGATGCTCTCGAGATGGCGCTGGTCATGAAACAGCATGACATCCCCCCCAATGACATACGCAAGGAACTGCTGACCCAACATGAGCTCAACCGCTTGCGACATATGGAACTCGCAACAGAAGACGGGCATCACCCCTCGGCCGGAGTGACTGGCGATACGGCCGCCTGGCTTGAGAGCTGGACACCCGTCATCGTGGATGCCGACGGCCCGCGTCGCGACGGATCGATCATGCCGGTCCGCTTCTGGTACGAGACTTTCATGCCTCAATTGCTGCGCTGTGCTTTGGTGCGATGTGACGCTGACGTGGACGCCCTTGAGGCGGAGGACGCCACGTCGCTTGCCGCCTGGCATGCCGAAACGACAGCACGCGGCGAATTCGACAGGTATGCCACTGATATTCGCGATGGCTTTGCGCAATGCTCTCTAAAGGTTCAGCAGGCCTTGAAACAGGCATGGCAGCTGACTGGTCCATACCTGACCGGCGTGCAGAAACGGCGCGAGCGCGAAGAGTTCGGGCGCGAGACAGGTGCGCTCTCCCAGTACGTCGCGTTCATCGACATCTACCTTGGTCGGGGCGATATCGAGGCTGCCGACATGCGGCTGAGCTTTCCCTATTATATCGGCCCCGCGGTTTGGGTCTTGCTGCATTCCAGCGCCGAGGTGATCGAAGCGATGGCGCCAGAGCAGAAGTCGCAGGCGATCGCAGCCTTCAAGAATTTTTTCCCGGCCTTCGCAACAATGTACCCCTGCCCCTACTGCAGATATCACCTGAGCCGTTTCGTCGTGCGCGATGGCGAGACACAGTTTTACCCAGTGGAATTCCTGCTGTTGGGCCAAAAGCCGGACAAGGCGATCTTCGATGTCTCACTGTATGACCGGCTCGACACCATTTCAACCGATAAGCCGGGATCGCTGAGGCTGTTCGTGTGGAAACTTCATAATGCGGTCTCGTCATCGATTGCCCGAACAGAAGCATGGTATCATGCGATGTCAAATCCGCTCTATACCAGCCGCCACTGGCCAGATCTTTCAGAGGAACTGGCCAACGCACGCGCTCTTGGCCAATCCGAGATCTCGGTGGACAGGGTGGGTGCGATCTTCGATGTCACGAAAGCAGCGGCGCATCTTGCAACTGTACGCGACGAGATTGTCGAAGCTTTAACGGCAGGGGATTCGGCAGCCTTGCCACACCTCTTAGACCGCGCCCAGCCCCTCATCGGCGCTTTGGACGAGGCGATAACCTCTTCAGAATACCTTCACCGCAGCTACCTTGTCGATGAGACATCAGGTTATGACGGCGAGCCGTTGAACCCAGCCAACGAGGATTTTGCGCGTAGCGGCCTGTTCATCGAACGGTAAACTGACTGCCGACATCAAGACCCGGGGGCAAAGCCGCATCGGGATCGGCTAAGGCACAATTGCGGCAGCAATGTCGGTGCGCCCGGGTCTGGTCCTCATCCAAGATGTGCGGTGGCACTACAACCACCACGAGAGGTCCTGAAGCCATCATCATTCGGACGGCCTGCCTTGATAACGCCTTTCCAAGGCTTTGTTGCATAAATGGCGTGAGGGATTCACTGTTTGAATCCAGCGTGGTAGCTGGAGGGCATGAGCAGTTGATCCCCTACGAAACACAAAACTAAGAACTGGCCTTCCTACAACACGGCGCTGAAGCAGCGCGGTACGCTATCGATCTGGTTTGATCCCGAGATGGCCTGGCATGCGGTTCTGAGCGGCAAGCGCGGGCGGCAACCAGAGTTCAGCGACGCGGCAATCCAGATTTGTCTCACGATGAAGGTACTGTTCGGCATGCCGCTTCGACAGACGACAGGCTTTGTCGAAAGCTTGCTTCGACTTGCCGGACTGGATTGGAAAGTGCCGGACTTCAGCACTCTGTGCCGCCGCCAGAAGACGCTGAGCGTCGCAATCCAATGCCGCGGTGGAACCGGGCCGCTGCATCTGCTGATTGATGCGACCGGGATCAAGGCTGAGGGCGAAGGTGAGTGGAACGCTCGCAAGCATGGCGGAAGCAAAAAGCGCCCGTGGCGCAAGCTTCACCTCGGGATGGATGAAGAAACACTGGAGATCCGCGCGGTCGGCGTCACGACAAGCAATGTCGGCGATGCTCCCAGGCTGCCTGACCTGTTGGAGCAAATCCCACCGGATCAAGAAATTGCCACGGTCACCGCCGATGGGGCCTATGACGCGCGCAGATGCCATAATGTGATCGCTGCCCGGGGAGCCGCCGCCATCATCCCTCCGCGTAAGAATGCGCAACTCTGGAAACCAACCACAGCGGGCGCCATCGCGCGAAACGAAGCCCTGAGGGCCTGCAAATATCTTGGACCGGCACTCTGGCAAAAGCTGACCGGATATCACCGGCGAAGCCGCGCAGAGGCAAAGATGAACTGCGTCAAACTCCTTGGCCAAGGCCTCATGGCCCGAGACTTCGACCGGCAGGTCGCTGAGCTCCAGATCCTGATCGCCGTCCTGAACAGCTACACCGCGCTCGGCATGCCCGTCACGGAAGCTATGGGAAAGTCCGTCCTGGAAAAGGGGAACCCCGGCCATCAGACGTTTTGTGCATGTATGGATGCCACCGTTGGAGCAAGTGGTTTTTGAAAGGCTTAAGCGTGTGATCGGGTGCGGTCATGTATCAGGCCTCTCGCTGCCGCGATTGATACAGCCGCGGGCCGGTATGGTGATGCGCGGATCAGAAGCAGATCAACAGACCGAGCTCGTTGGCTCCAGCACAAATACTGCTTTATCTGACCCGGATCTTGTCGATCCTTTGCCCTTACTGTTCAGTGACCCCCTCACACTCCCGACGTGCCGGGGCGTAATCGAAAGCGCAGTGCGCCTATGCAATTGTCGCCGCCGGGTTCCGGTAATCTTATTGTTTCGTCATCATAGCCCAGAGGCCACGGGCCATTTTGTTGGCAAGTGCAATCGCTACGACCATGCGAGGCTTTCGAGCCCGCATGCGCGTAAGCTAGCCATTGTTTGGGATGCCAAAACGCTCGACTGCCTGCAAAACGGCCATGGCGCCCGAGACCAAGAGCCTGCGGATGTCGCGTTGCCCCATCTTCGACGTCTTGCCCATCCGGGCTTTGCCGCCCGTCGAGTGCTGTTTTGGCACGAGCCCGAGCCAGGCCACAAAGTCGCGCCCGCGGCGGAAGGTCGCCAGATCAGGTGCGAATGTCTCGATCGCAATGACGCCATCCGAAAAAGCCCCGACCCGTTCCTTGGAAATGCTTTTCACGGAGTCGTCCCTATGCTTCTGCCCTCTTTTGGACGGCACGCGAGAGTCCCATTTGACAGACGCAGTCTTATCGGGCAATCTGATGTTAAGTAAATGAACGTAGGTCGCGCGCTTAAGGCCGCCCGCTTCCATGTATCAAGCGGGATCGATTCATGAAAAATGATCTAACAACGTGAGACCGGCTGCGAAGAACGATCTGGTTCTTCCGGAAATACGGCAAGATCGTGCGATCTTGATGACCGATGGCAGTCCACTTGGGGAATGTCGGTTGATAATCCGTGATGGCCAGTGGCTTCGTCTAAACCGCAGACGGGCTTTTTCTGGAAACTCTGCTATCGGAAAAGAAATCTGGAGTATGCAAATTTAATGAAATTGCTCAAAAGCTGTGCGCGCTTTGCGCGCGTCATTTTATACGGCACGGTCTTCATTTTGGCGAGCCAGGTCGCGGCGCAGGGCGGACCTCCTGAAATTGAGGCGATATCCAACCGCGGGCACCTGATCGTTGCCATGACCTCCTTTGATAACCCACCCTTCTACTTTGTGGATCACGGACATTTGGAAGGGATCGATGTGACCTTGGCAGAAGAAATTGGGCAGGCCCTTGGGGTCGAGGTCAAGTTTGACCGAACTGCGGAAACCTTTAACGAAGTCGTCGAGAAAGTCCGCCGGGGAGAGGCCGACATTGCGGTGTCCAAGATCAGCCGGACCATCACCCGTGCCCGAGTTGTTGCATTTTCACGGCCCTATGTCCGTTTGCATAACGCGTTGATGTTCAACCGATTAAATTTTGCGCAGAATTCCAACGGCCGCGATCTGGGTGATTATGTGCGCAATTTCGATGGAGCATTGGGGGTGATCGAGAACTCATCCTTTGCGGCTTTTGCGCTGCGGCGCTTTCCGCAAGCGACGATTGTCCCGTTCAAGACTTGGGATGAAGTGGTCGAGGCCACGGTTAGCGGCACTGTCGATGCGGCCTATCGGGACGAGTTCGAAGTCAGGCGGATCACGGTGGATCGACCCGACACCTCGATCAGCCTGCGTACGGTCACGATTGCAGACGCACGTGACGCGATTTCCGTCGTTGTTCGTTGGGATGCGCCCCGTCTTTTGGCTATGGTCGACCAAGTGATTGACGACCGTCCGGCGGAACTGACGGCTGATGATGTGATCGCGCTTTACCGGAGTAAAATTACCTCCGACGCGGGGCATTGAGATGGGAAAACTCCTGAAAAAGCTCCTGCTGAATCCGATCTTTGTTCTTTCGATCCTCGGGTTGTCCATAGTCATGGGGTTGACACAACCCGATGCGGTCAAAAGCCTTGATTTCATTGGGGTCTACTACATCAGTCTCCTCAAGATGATCGTCCTTCCCTATCTGTTCGTCACGATCACCACAGGCGTGGCAAAGGTGGTCTCTGATCCCAATGCTAAACTCTACATGTGGCGTTTGATCACCACCTATCCGCTGGCAATGGCTTTTTCGGCGTCACTTGCCGTTGGCGCCTGTTTCCTTCTGGCGCCGGTGGGTGAAGTCGACCAGGCAGCCATCGCGGAACTGGGTGGGCTTTTGTCGAATGGCGAAGTGGAAGCTGTTGAACAAGGAGCGGTCGTGACCTTTTCAGGTGCCGAGGTCGAAGCCGAACACGCAGGGGAACATGGCCTTTTTGACCGGTTTGTGCCGGACAATATTTTCGCAGCCCTCAGCAGCGGCGACAGTCTGAAGGTTGTCATTTTCTGCATTATCTTCGGGGCCGCCCTTGCCCGCCACAATGACGAAGGAACGCGGACTGTTCTGGATGTTTTCAATGTCGTTAAGCTGGCTTGCATCACGGTCATCCTTTGGCTGAACCTCTTGCTGCCCTTTGCGCTGTTTGCGATGGTCGCAAGCCAAGTTGCGAATGTCGGTGTCGGACCACTGATCTCGCTGGGGCCCTTTGTGGTGGTTCAGGCCGCAACCGGGCTTACTCTTTTGGCGATCAGCGCATTGATCATATCCAACTGTGCCCGCGTTTCGCCTCTTGCTGCGATCACGAAACTGCAAGAAACGATCATCCTTGCGATCACGACACGGTCCAGCTTTGCATGTATCCCAGTTGCGGTGCGCGAACTTACAGAAAAGCTAAAGCTTGACCGGTCCGGAACCGATCTTGTCATGCCGCTTGGAACGACGATCTGCCGGATCGGTGCCGTGCCCTATTTTGCCATCGGGACGATCTTCATCGCCCAGGTCTATGGGGTCGAACTGACGTGGCTGTCCTATGCCATGATTATCTTGGGTTCCGTGGCGGCTGGCTTTGCGTCAAGCGGCGCGACGGGCGCGATGGGCGTCGTCCTTATCAGCATCGTCGCAGGGCCTTTGAACCTTCCGGTTGAAGCCGCAATTGCGCTGTTTATCGCGGTCGATCCGATCCTTGATGTGATCAGAACCTTGGTTCTGGTCTATGGCAACTGCGCCCTGACATCCATCATCATCCCGAGGGGCAAGGTCAGAGAAGAGCCGACGAGCGCCGAAGCCGCTCCCCTCCTGGAGGCGGGCAGATGACCCAAACACTGGGTGTTCTGGGGGGCATGGGTCCAGCCGCGACGGTCGATTTTCTGAACAAGCTGATCAGCCTGACCGAGGCGAGCTGTGATCAAGACCATGTGCCTGTTGTTGCGATGAGTGACCCCAGGATCCCAGACCGCTCGGCGGCCATCGAAGGGCGGGGCCCGAGTCCCGAACCGATGTTGATCGCCTTGTTGTCACGTCTGGAAACGGCTGGCGCTGATCTGATCGCCATACCCTGCAACACGGCGCATCATTGGTTTGATGCGCTTCAGGCGGCAAGCTCCGTTCCATTGCTGAGCATTATCGATGCCGTCCTAGAGACAATCCTCTCCAGTGCCCCCTCTGGTTCCCAAGTTGGCATTCTTGCGACCGAAGGAACGATCCTTGCTAACCTCTACCAGCAGCCGCTGATTGCGGCTGGATATCTTCCCGAAGCCCTCGACCCCGTCTGGCGGGATCGGTTTGTCGAGGGTGGCATCAGACAGATCAAGGCGGGGAACACCCCTGCCGGGCTTGTGCTGCTTGAGAAAGCCTTGGAAGAGTTGACCCGCATCGGTTGCCGCCATGCGATCTTGGGCTGCACCGAGGTCTCTGTCGCATTCGGCAACGACAGATCGCGTCCGGGCGTTACGCTTCATGACAGCAATCGGTCACTCGCGCAGATGGCCTTGCGCCATATCGGTCGCACTCCGATCCAACAGACGGGGGCCCGAATTGAGCCATAAAATCGAGAACGCATCTTTGGCGGGGCGCATTTACGCGTTCTTCCTTTCTGGGCCGGGCGTGATTGCTGTCGCCGTTCTTGGGCTTGTCGTTGGCTCACGCTGGTCCATGCACTCGCTGCCGGAACAGTTTCAGGAAGTCTATACAGCGCTGTTCAGAATGTTTGCACTGCCCTTCTTGGTGCTGACCATTGTCTACGCCATCTCGCGCCTGCGTTCGCGAAAGCAGGACAGGCATCCGGGGCGTCGGATCATGATATTGCTGCCAACGGCCATGCTGATGACGGGCACCATAGCCATCATGGTCTCGCTTCTGATTTGCAGCCTTGCAGAAGAGACCGTTTCCAAGGGCATTGGCTCTATTGTCGCGGCCTTTGACAACGAAGATGCGGCCGTGGTCACCCTTTCCGCAGCGAACGCCCCAAGGCATACTTCCTTACTGCTCGATACACTGTCAAACCTTGTTCCAAGCAACGTTTTTCATGCCCTATCCGTCATGGATCTTGGGCAGATAATCATCTTCTTGATCATTTTTGCGGTTGCCTTGCTGAACATTCCCGGCGGTCAACAGGACCGTTTTGTGTTCCTTGTCGGGGCCGTTCGGCGTCCGTTTGAACATCTTATGGAAAAGATGCACGTACTTGTTCCTGTCGCTGTCTTTTTCTACGCCGTCCACGCCTCGCACGTTGTCTCGGCAAAGGATCTTGTGGCGCTCCGGTTGCTCTTCGGGGTGATTGCGGCGTCGAGCCTGACCATCACCGCGGGCGCGATCGTTCTGATTTCCATCGTGTCACGCCGGTCGCCGCTGACCGTCGCATCCGAGATGAAGGATGCCATTCTTGCCGGCATTCTTTCGATGACCGAAGAAGCGGCTTTGGCAAAGATCCTTGAAAACTTCCGCGGCAAGGATGCCGATTCCGAAGACGACAAAGAAGTCGTAGCCTCTCTTGGTCTTGCGATTGGACGATTTGGGATGATCACCGTGCTTGCATCGGTGCTGAGCTATTCCATCGCCGTATACCACGTGCCTCTGACTGCAGAACTTCTTCTTAGCGCGCTGTTGTTGGCCGTCTTGGCCGCCGTTCTGATCACGGGGCTGAACGGACCGGGGGTCTTGGCCGCGGCACTGACCTTTTGCGGAAGTGTTCTTGGCCTACCACTTGAGGCCTTGATGGTCTTAGTAATTTTGCTTGAGCCGGTGTTAGAGATTCTGCTGATCCCGGTTTCGGTCAGCGTCACCAATGCGATGGTCACGCTGATGTCGGACATGGATGGGGAACTGGCCGAAAAGAAGCTGCGCGCCTAGCGATCATCCGGGTCCGAAAGACTGATCGCAAGCAGCGCAAGCAGAGCCTCGCGCTCCGGCCGTGACATCGTCGAAATAAGTGCGGCAAAGCGCTATTGCGTCGGCTGGGACCTCAGGACCTTGTCCGTCGTCAGGGATCTGTTGCAGATATCGAAAACAAAAGTGTTGCAACACTTTGGAGTCACTGGATCGGTGACAGGAGATCGAGGTTCAGGACGAGGTTGCGCACCCCGTGAGCGTGATCCTCCTCGAAGGGGTTGTTTTCGAGCCATGCGGCAACAGAGCCGATATCAAGCTTCAGCACTTCCGAGCTTACGTTCCAGGTGACCTGAAACGGCGAAGCAGCCCGGTTGTAGTTCGGTCCCGTCGTTGAGCCAGCGTAAGTCACTGCATCTCCGAGGTCTTCCGGCAGGTTTGGCACTTGGTAGTAACCGTCCATCTCTTCAATATGGGCGATGTCGGTCAGGTCGGCAGCGGTTTCGTCATTCACAAGGACCGCAACGACCGTTTCCACGCGGAGTTGCGGGTTGCCGATCGCCTCGGTGACGCAGGCACCGAGCGTGGGACCAGGCGCGACCTGAGCAGTACTATGTACGAAATGGATTTCGATCGTGTCGCCAGGAACAAGGTCACCATGTTCGGTGGCGCCAACGGGCTGACCAAAAGACGCCAGTTCTGCCTCGGTCAGTTCACCGCCATACCGGAACCCGGTGCCGTAGCCATGCCCGTCTCCGTTTCCAGCGTATGTCGTAAATTCACCACCGCGGTGTTCAGCATTTTCATGAAAGTGGATATTGCACAGGTTCATCAGGCTACGGTCGGGAGCAGTCCCAAAGGCGCGGTCATTCGAGCCCTCGACAGCATTGATATCACGCGGAGACTGGGGGCCGTATCCTGCTCCGTTCGTCAAGGCTGCGAGAGCCGCACGCTGTTCCGCGATGACCTCATCAGACACGTTTTCGACATTGTCGTCATGGCCAATCGTTTCCGCGAACCCCAAGCCAACACAGATACTCATGCTCGCAACAGCAACTGTGCCGAAAAGGTAAGTGATTTTCATGTAACTTGTCCTAGGCATTGGGCAGCGTGGATTGATAACGCTATGAATACCGCAAACGCCCGTGGCCCCATGCGTCAACCCATTTAAACGCTTCTACATGAGTTTCAACCGAGTGAGCCAAGGAAATCAACCTATTTTTCGGCATGACTTTCCTTCCTTTTCCTCAACTCAGATTAAACACATCATGGACAGGGCCGGCGCGGGCCGGGCAAGAATTGTTAAACCGCCCGGCCACTCTGTTTCAACCAGCATTCAGCCTTGCCGCGAGCTTGTGCTGGCGCCAAGCGGTGCTGCGATCGACGCCCAACTCGTAGGTGATTTCCTTCCAGGGCCGACGGGCCGCTCGCCACCAGATCAGGCGACGTTCGTCCTCGCCGATCCACAGCACCCAGTCGAAGGTCTGCTCCAGCCGGGTGATCGCTGCAGTCGACGGCTATACCCACATTGGCTGCGGCTCGATCACGAGGATCTCCTTTTCCGACCGTACGATCTGCGGCCATGCGTTGAAGTATCCCTGCACCCTCACTGGCGGCAGCTTGCGCAGGGTGCGGAACGCCTCCTCGAAATGATCGGCAACGTCCTCGGCGGTCGAGGCGCGATCAGCCATTGCGCACCTCCCTCACGGCGGCGAGCTGGCCGTAGAGTTTGTCACCAAGTTGACGGACGAGTTCGCGCTCGGGCCAGGTCAGGCGCGGATCATCGAGCGACACGGCCAGCATGCACTGCTCGTGCCGCCCTCACGCTTCACCTGCTCGGGATCCCGGCGCTGGCCGTCGTAGGCTTTAGGGTAGAGCCTCATGCTGCACCTCCCCGACTCTCCAGAGCTCAGTGCAGGATGGCGATGGCATCAGCCTCGTTGTCGTCTGCCGGGCTGTAACCGCGCGCGAGACAGCCGCTCTCCCATTAGTCAGATATAAAAAGGGGATAAGATAGGAGAAAAACCCGATAAACTTCCTAAAAAATAACAATAATACAATAATTTAAAGGAAATTAATGGCGGGGCGGACGAGATTTGAACCCGCGAGACGCTTTAGGCTAGCC
>Ga0181607_10004538_pt1 | contig 11876 bp, 9 predicted proteins | sample 041ome_9_FD_132420 | JGI IMG/M metagenome (GOLD analysis project Ga0181607, IMG submission 132420) | Coastal salt marsh microbial communities from the Groves Creek Marsh, Skidaway Island, Georgia - 041413US metaG (megahit assembly) | ecosystem: Environmental > Aquatic > Marine > Intertidal zone...
ATTGTTACAAAGGCCACGCCTTGTGATGGTGGACATTATAAAATTAGTGGTCAAAAGATTTTTATCTCAGGAGGAGATCATGAATATGCTGAAAATATAGTCCACTTATTGTTAGCCCGAATTGAAGGGGCTCCTGCTGGAACAAAAGGAATTTCATTATTTGTTGTACCAAAAATGAGACTAGATGAAAATGGAAATCTTGAACCAAATGATGTAACAACAGTTGCTGATTTTGAGAAAATGGGACAGAAGGGATATTGTACTACTCACCTTGGTTTTGGAGATGAAGATAACTGTCATGGATATCTTGTTGGAGAAGAAAACAAAGGTCTTCATTATATGTTTTTAATGATGAATGGTGCAAGGATAGCTGTTGGAAGAGCTGGTTCTGCAATAGCTTCAGGCGCTTATTATGCCTCTTTGGAGTATGCAAATGAACGTCCACAGGGAAGAAAACTTTCTTCAGATGGAAAAAAAGACTTAAAAGAAAAACAAAGCTTAATAATTGAGCATCCTGATGTAAGAAGGATGCTGATGCTTCAAAAAGCCATGGTTGAAGGGTCTATGAATCTTATATTTAAAGCTTCTAAATATTTTGACCTTCAACACAACAGTGAGGATGAAGAGGAAAAGAATAAATATCATACGCTACTAGAGATGATTATTCCAGTGGTTAAGACTTATCCTTCAGAGGCAGGTATTTATTCAATAAACAATGGGCTTCAAGTACTAGGTGGTTATGGGTTTTGTTCAGACTTTATTCTTCAGCAATATTATAGAGATATAAGAATTTGTACAATCTATGAGGGGACAACAGGTATTCAGTCTCAAGACCTTCTTGGAAGAAAAATGATGCTTAACAATGGTGAGGGTGCGAAGCTATTAATGGAAGAAATAAAAAAGACCATTGATGAAGCTTCACAGGATAATGACCTAAAGGAGTGGGCTGCTAGTTTAGATAAAAAACTGGAAGAAACTCAAAAAATATTGTTTCATCTTATTCCTTTTGCTTCAAAAGGAGACTATGAAAAGTTTTTAGCTGATGCTTCAATATTTATGGAATTTTTCAGCCTTGTATTAGTTGGATGGTCTTGGTTAGAAATTGGAATTGTAAGTAAGCGCGCAATAATTACAGGAGATAAATCTTTTGAGACAAGTTTTTTTGAAAGTAAACTAGATACTTTAGAATATTTTTATGCATATGAGCTTCCGAAAACAACTGGTCTTGCCGAAGTTATGCTCCACCCCTCTTCGATTACAATAAAAACTGAAAAAAAAACAATTATTTAATAGATTAAAGATTAATTGTAAAATCATCTTTGTCTTCTAGAAATTTTAAGTTTTTCCTGTAATCTTCAATGGTTTCTTTTTTCATTTCACAATAAATGATTTTTTCTTTGTCTGTTTTAGTGGTACATAAACCTCCACTTGGATCAATTACACATGAATCTCCTATGTATTCATTCTTTGGATCTTTTCCAACTATATTCACCCCCACACAATAAGACATGTTCTCTATCGCTCGAGCTTCCAGGAGTTTATTCCAATGAGAAATTCTTGGCTTCGGCCAATTAGCTAAATAAAACAGGACATCATAATTAAATTTATTTCTAGACCAGACAGGAAAACGAAGATCGTAGCATATTTGTGGTAAAAACTTCCAACCCATATAGTTTATTACTTGATTAGCTCTACCTTTTGAATAGACCTTGCTTTCTCCAGCAAGAGTAAATGTGTGTCTTTTGTCATAACAAATAACTTCACCACTTGGATGCACCCAAACCAGTCTATTAAAAAACCTATCCTTTTCTTTTATTGCTAAACTTGCAGCAACTGCAAAATTGTTTTTTAGAGCAACCCCTTTTAACCATGAAACAGATTTCCCTTCCATGGTTTCTGCAATTTTCTCAACATTCATGCTAAAACCAGTGTTAAACATTTCAGGAAGAAAAACAACATTGGTGTTTTCTTCAATTTGTTTAACAATTGATTCATACTTACTTAAGTTGTTTTTTGTTTCTTCCCATTTTATACTAGTTTGAATTAAAGCAATTTTAATTTTTTTATTCATAAACTAATGAAGGATTTATAGCACATCAAACTGATAGCTATATTTAATAGAAATGCTTTGGCTATTTAAATAGTCAAACCAGTCAGAGTCTCTAACGAAGTTTATCACAACAAATAATCCTGAGTTTGCAGTTTGAAGCATTCCAAATCTAGTGTTAACTGAAGTAATGTTTGTTACATTATTATACTGCACTAAACTTTGGAGATACATCTTGGGTGAAAAAGAGTAGCTTAATCTAAGTCCCGTAATAAAGGCATTTATATCTCCATTCTTTAGTTTAAGCTTTGTGTAATCTAAATTTAATGTTGAATTAAATTTGTTGCCAATTCTATAATTTATACTGTTTGATGTCAAAAACCTGTCTCCTCCATAATAACCTCCCAGAACAGTTCGCGAGGTATAGTTTAGAGCTGTGTTTGGATTTGACTGAAGGTATAATTGAAACTCTTGATGATTATACTCTCCTACGGGTATTTCAACATCAGAAATTTTGAACGCATCATAAACTCCCTCTGATGTTATATTAACTCCAGTGTGAACTTCAAATCCCGATGGCCATACCCAATGGTTGTCAATATGAGTCCATCCGCTAACAAGTCTATCTTGAAAATCAAAATAACTTCTATGAGCTATATGCGGTCTAACTTCTAAAAAGGGACCAAAATTTTCTAATCTTATTTGCTTAAAAATTATGAATTCAGGTTTTTTAAATGCAGTCCTTAATAGAAATCCAACTTCTGGATTAAACCCTTCCCCAACTTCAGTATATCCAGCATTAATTCTCCATCCGTCCCAGTTATAATTTGCTATTAATTTCAAGGAATGGTCATTTGAGCTAATGTTAGGACTATCACTTTTTGAGAAGAATCCCGAAATATCAGCTTTTTTACCTAAGCCTAGCTTACCATCAATCGCATATACTTTATTGAAACTATTAGAATTTCCAATTTCATTTTTACCAACATAGATCATACCTAATGATGAACGTGAGTTACTAAAATCATGATTTACTCTAGCTACAGAGAAATTATTTTCAAACAGATCCTCTGTAACCATACTTAAAATTCCAATATTGGTTTGGCCTATTTTTCCTGAAACTCTTCCCCCCCCCTTAATAGGGACAACCTGACCATTATCTCCAATTCCAATTCGTCTACTAAAAAACAGATCAACTTCTCCTGGGCTTCCAACTGAAAACTGGCCAGCATTTTCAAGAAAAAAAGCTCTTTTTTCTGGGAAAAAAAGATTAAAACGATCTAGATTCACTTGCTGCTCATCAACCTCAACTTGAGCAAAATCAGTATTGTATGTTAAGTCTAGTGTTAAACCAGGCGTTAAACTGTATTTAACATCAATACCTGTTGCAAAATCAGCTGCAACTAATGTATTCTTTTGAAATTTTTGATATGAAGAGGCTCCAAGTGTGTAAGGAATGACCTTTAAGTTTTTTGGGTTTTTTAAATTTAGTCCATTAAGTTTTCCTGCTATTGATAATCTTTTTATATCAAAACCTAAAGGCAAAGATGCCCAGAAAGAGGTTTCACTGTTTTTGGATATGTTTCTTTGAAAGTTAACTCCCCACGTTTTATTGTCTCCAGTTAAAAACCTTAAAGAGCGTAAAGGTATAGAGAACTCTGCGCTCCATCCAAAGTCTCCTTTCATAGTTTTCACTTCCCAGGATGAATCCCAATTTAGATTTGTTCCTCCAAGAGTTCCCCCTTTTTGTCTGGAGTTAGGGTTAAAACTTCCTATCCCTTCATTATCTATTTGTGCGTCATATTGCATTCCATCTGAATTGGTCCCAAAAAGAAAACCGTTTTGTAAATCATTATAAGTGTCCACAATAAACAGGAAGCTGTCTTCATCATTTAAGTCTGCGTCTCGTTTTGAATCAGATACAACTATTTTTGAAGGCTCTTTGTCAAACCCTATAAAAGCAACAAAAAAATTATTGTCTGAATATGCTACTCTTATTTCTGTTTTCTCAGATGATAACTCTCCATAATTAGGAGTTATTTGAATCATTGAGTTAATAGGCAAAATTGAATTCCATAAATCGTCATTTAAAACATCTCCATCAATTGCAGGTTCATCTTTTATATAATTTGCTTTTGTTTCAGGTCTATCCTTTAAAAAATTGTCTTGGCTATACGAATAGCTTTGAAATAAGCATAACGTAATAGTGATTGTAATAGCTTTTGTAATTGGTGATGTGATCTTCATGATTTTTAAAGAAAATAAATGATATCATAAAGTTAATGCTTTTGATTATAAACAATATAAAGCCTAATGCTAAACATTGACAATGATAAAAAAACATTAAATTGACATATTAATTGCAAAAACCATAGTATGAGATTTTTTAAACCTTTTTTTATAGTTATTTATTTAACTTCAATTTATTCTGTATTTCCTCAAAGTGACATAGTTGACAACATTGTTAATGAAGCTGAAAATAACTCACAACTTGAGTTTTTGGCTCATGAATTACTTGATATCATAGGGCCTAGGCTTGTTGGAACACCTCAGATGAAAAATGCACATGACTGGGCTGTAGAAAAATATATTTCTTGGGGAGTTGATGCTAATCTTCATGAATTTGGAGAATGGCAGGGATGGGAAAGAGGAATCACCCATGTTGACATGATTTACCCTAGATTAAGAACTCTTGCAGGGCGTCAACTAGCGTATAGCCCTACAACAACTAATAGTGGACTAGAGGGTGAGGTAACTATTATCCCTGAGGTTGAAAATAAAGAAGAATTTAACAAATGGCTTGAAACAATTGAAGGAAAATTTGTATTAACAAGCATGAACCAGGTTACAGGAAGACCAGACTATAACTGGGAAGAGTATGCTACTGCTGAGTCTTATGAAAAGATGAAAGAAAAAAGGGACGAGGTGACTGAAACATGGTATGCAAATTTTCGAAAGATGGGTATTAATAGGAGGCAGATAAATCAAACTCTTGAGAATGCTGGAGCTTTAGGGCTGTTTTCAAGTAATTGGGCTGGTGGTTTTGGAGCAAATAGAGTGTTTAGCGCAGGAACAAAAAAAATACCTAACATCGATCTTGACCTTGAGGATTATTCAATGTTATATAGAATGGTTAAAAGTAATAACAATCCAAAGGTTAGGGTTGTCTCAACATCTAAAGATTTAGGAATTGTTCCTACTTTCAACACAATAGGAATGATTCGTGGGGTTGAGAAACCAGATGAATATGTTATTCTTTCTGCTCATTTTGATTCTTGGGATGGAGCTACGGGTGCTACTGATAATGGGACTGGAACTATTGTTATGATGGAAGCTATGAGAATTCTTAAGTCTGTATATCCTAATCCTAAAAGAACAATTCTTGTTGGTCATTGGGGGTTTGAAGAAGGGGGGTTAAATGGTTCAAGAGCTTTTGTTGAGGATTTTCCTGAAATCATTGATAATATTCAAGCTGTATTTAATCAAGACAATGGAACTGGACGAGTTGTTAATATTGGAGGGCAAGGTTTTGTAAACTCATATGATTACATATCAAGATGGTTGGCACCTGTTCCAGCAAAAATAAAGAGTAACATTAAAACTGATTTTCCTGGAATGCCTAGTGGTGGTGGAAGTGATTATGCTTCCTTTGTTGCCGTGGGTGTTCCTGCTTTTAGTCTTTCGTCTTTAAGTTGGGAGTATGGCAACTACACATGGCACACAAACCGTGATACTTATGATAAGATTGTTTTCGATGATGTTAGAGATAATGTTATTCTTACAGCTATTTTGACATACATGGCTAGTGAAGATGATTCAAAAGCTTCAAGAGAAAAAAGAATAATGCCTGTAAATCCTCGAACAGGAAGAGAGGCAAGCTGGCCAAGAAAGAGAAGTCCCAGAAGAAAAAGTCCAAACAATTAAAATTATAGGCTGAATAGATGGTTATCAATAATCAAAACTTAAAACTCTGGTATATTAATACATTGGTGTATATAGTGTGCGCCTTTAACACATTCTGTCTAGCACAAACAGAATTTGATACTTCTAAACTGAAAGATTTTGAAAACTATCTAATAGAAGAAGTTAATAATAGTAAAGCTGCAGGAGTTGAGGTTTTAATTCACCACAAAGGAGAAACTGTATGGCACAAAGCACATGGATTTAGTAGCTTACAAGACAATCGCCTCCTTGAGAAGAATAGTATCTACTACATTCAATCCATGACCAAACCCATTATGAGTGTAGCTATCATGCAGCTAGTAGAACAAGGAAAGTTAAACTTAGCAGATAATGCTGCCGATTACTATCCTCCTTTGAGAAAACTCAGGGTAATCAAAGATGTGGCTACTGGTATTCATGGGCCAACTGTTTCAGCAAAGCAGCCTATAACCATTCTACAATTACTAACCCATACAAGTGGTCTTTCACACGGACTAGAAGAAACCCTGTTTGATCAGCAACTTTTTAAGTTGATGTACAACGAATTATTTGATCCTGCAGAGTATGATAATCTTAGTGAACGAGTAGATAAATTAATACTTGTCCCTTTAATTGGTCAGCCTGGTGAGCAATGGTATTATAGTGCTGCGCCCGATATTTTGGCCTTAATTTTAGAAAGAATAACTGGCCAGCCCATAGATAAATATCTTAAAGAAAACATCTTTGATCCATTGTCAATGAAAGAGACAGGTTATAACGTTGGTCCAGAGCAACAAGAAAGGATAATGCAGGTACACTTCAATTTAGAGGATGGAACTTTAGTCAACAGTCATGTTCAAGTTCCTCCGACAGGCAACACTGTATATGGTGGAACTCACGGCCTCTTTTCGTCTACAGAAGATTTTTTAAAGTTCAGTCAAATGATTCTAAATAAAGGAAGTGTTAATGATCAAAGTATATTAAAAAAAGAAACTGTTGAGCTAATGACAAGAAATCATGTTGGAGAGCTGATAGGACCCGGACGTGGTTTTGGGCTTGGTTTTGGTGTATTGTATGATACCAACAAAGACCCAAGTCCAGCAAGTACAGGTCAGGTTTACTGGGGTGGTTATTTTAAAACACATTTTTTTATTGATCCCAAAGAAGATCTCATAGGAATTATAATGACTCAAAAAATACCAAATACTGACGAGTACATCATCGAATTGAATCGAGCAGTATACAGCGCTTTATCATTATGACTTTATATTGTATATGGGTAAGTTTAATGAAAAACTATGTGTAATAAGACTAAAGTAATTGCTAGTGCCCACCCCCAGTTTCTACTATATTTATCTGCAGGCTTAAACAGTGTTATTAGCGAGTTTAGTTTACCCATGCTGCCAATTATAGTTATAATTAATCCTATTATTATTACCCAAAAAGCTCTTACAAAATAATTCACCTCTGGTATAAAGAGCTGTAGAGCAATATTTAAAGGGAGTGTAGCAATGAATGCAAAAAGGACAACTTTTTTATTTGGCTTTAATAAAATTACAGCACTACATATCAAAACCACTATACCACAGTTTACATAATAACGTAAGTTATTTAGGGTATGAGTAAAAGCTGAATTAGGGTTGTCAAACTTTAGATATAATAAAACAAACCCCATTACAAGAGCAGTACCTAAGCTAAATAGAATGGCTTTTTGACCTGCTTTTATTTTTTCTTTATCCTTTGCTTGTTTGTTGATATATTTTGAATAGATATCAGTTGACCACAAAGTAGCCAGCGAGTTAAATGTAGAGTCTACTGTGCTCATAAGCGAAGCAAACAAACCACATAATATTATTCCTTTTATACCAACCGGCAAATAGGTGTTGACAATATATGGGAAAGCCATATCAGGCTCACCCAGGGTGTCACCAAGAATTCCATAAAGAGCTATCCCTGGAATAATAATTATCACCGCCATTATATATTTGATTAAACCGCCTGCTATTAAACCTGTTTGTGCATGCCTAACACTCTTTGCAGCTAACGCTCTTTGCATTACAGTTTGGTTTGCACACCAGTAATTTATGTTAAGCAGAAACAGCCCAAAAAGATGGGTCCATGGGAGAGTTGGATGATCTGCAGATAAATGCAAGTGCATTTTTTCAGGGGTTTGTATATACAATTGATCCCAACCACCCAACTGATTTACGGCTGTAAAACAGACAACAGCTCCTCCAATAATTAATACAGCAAATTGAATTATATCTGTTTTAACAACAGCGCTTAAACCACCCAGATAGGTATATATAGCAGAAAAAATTCCAAGTATTACAATGAGTATTGCTATTCTAATAATTCTGTTTGAATGAAGAAATGATAGCTGCTCCCCAAAAACTAAGTCTGCAGCATAAGCTCCCCAAAAAAGCGCAGCTCCAATTGTTACAGTTGCAAAAAGCGCAATATTTGCTAATGAGTAAAAAAGAGCCACTCGCTCACCTAGTCTCTTGGATATAAACTGCGTAATTGTTGTAATCTTTTCTCTTAGAAAAAGAGGCACAAAAACAAAGGCGCCAATTAAAATACCTTGAACTGCATTAATTTCAAGATTTGCTTGTGCAAGTCCAAATAAATATGCTGACCCCATCATTCCAAGAAACTGATATCCCTGAATGTTTGTTGCAATAGTAGATAAAGCAATTGAATACCAAGGTAGGTTTCTTGAACTTAAAAAATATTGGTCTGCTGAGCTGTCTGCTTTAACTTTACCTCTAAGGGCTACGATCATAATTAAAGAAAAATAAAACAAGACAATTATAAAATCGACCATAATCTACTTTCTTTCTCCATTTCCAAGTGGAGAGTTTGGGGTTTCATTAATTCGTCTTTTAAAAACCTCTGGTAGTGAAATTGTTTTTAACTGGGGTAACACATGTTTAGCAAAAAGCTCACATTCTTGCTGATGTGGATAGCCTGATAATATGAAAGACCTTATGCCCATTTGCATATAGCGTTTCAGTTTATTTAAAATTTGATCTGGTGTTCCAACAAGGGCTGCCCCACAACCAGACCTAGCAAGTCCTATTCCAGTCCAAAGATGTGGCTCGACATAATATTCATTGTCTGCTTCATTTCGCATCTGTGATTGACGAGCGACTCCTAATGAGTTCGAGTCCTGTGCTCGATTTTTAATATTTAACCCATGATCTAGGTCTAGTTTTGATAAAAGGTTATTGGCGTAATCTCTTGCTTCTTTCTCCGTCTCTCTAACAATTACATGAACTCTTAATCCAAACTGAACAGCTCGTCCATGCTCTGAGGCTTTAAGTTTCATTGTGTTAATAAGCCCTTGTAGTTTCTCTTCTGTTTCTGGCCACATCAAATAAACATCGCAGTGCTCTGCACATAAGTCAACACCTGCAGGTGAATATCCACCGAAATATAGAAGAGGACCACCATTTTGCTGATATGGCTTAACAGGATCTGTAGGTAAGCTTAATTTATAATATTTTCCATTGAACTCTATTCTGTCTTGATTCCATGCTTGTTTTAAAATTTCAATGACTTCTCGAGAGCGAGCATATCTTTCTGAAGAATCCAGCTCATTACCTGGAAGGTCCGATGATATTATATTAATAGTTAATCTACCCTTGAGCATGTGGTCTAGTGTTGCTATGCTTCTTGCAAGCATTGGTGGGTGAACTTCTCCACAGCGAATAGCAGCCAAAAAATTAATCTGTTTTGTAATTGGAGCCATTCCTGCAACAAAAGACAATGTGTCTTGACCAACTTGGTATGAGGATGGGCATAGAACATTTCTAAACCCAAGTTCGTCTGCTGTTTTTACAATTTTAGAAGTGTTTTCCCAGGTACTTTTATAATCAGGGTTTCTGTTTCCTAGAAAGTCATCATCACCGTCACAGAGTGGAGCAAACCAAGAGATCTCAGCTCCGTCAATATTTATTGGGTTTTTAGGACTCATTACTACAAGTTAATGATTTCTTCGAGTTAATTTGAAACGACAAAGTATCGCTGTTAGTAAAGATTTAAACCAATGTTATTATTCAGGGCAAGTGCCCCATATTGGCATGAAGGAACTAAGAAGGGGTGAGTTGGTAGAGAAATTTTCAGGCTCTTCACTTATAGAGGAAACACACCAGCTTGATATATCTTGATTAAACGAGGTTGCGTTTTCAAACATTTTTGTCATGCTAGTTGCACTTGAAGTGTTCCAGCTTGAAATATCCTGGCTAAATGCCCTGGCACCTCTAAACATATCAAGCATTTTAGTAACTTTTGATGTGTCCCAGTTTGATATATTTTGATTAAATAAATCTGCATCAAAAAACATTCCATCCATATTGGTAACATTTGAAACATCCCAAAAACTAATATTTGAATTAAAGGAGTTATTGTTAAAAAAATTCTGAAAAACATTTGAGCTTGATGTACCAGACATATCTGTTACAAGGGTCGTGCAAAGGTTTAAGTTACCCGCGGAAATTTCATCTTTTATCGATACATTATTTACGGCAGTGTAGGTTACGCCGTTAATAATATCCCTATCACCATTTAGTGCGTCTGGGCATTTACATGTATTATTTTCAAAATAAATATTACCTGAGTTAACAAATGAATTTAACTCAGAACCCTGGTTGTTTGAGGCAACTGTTGTAGAGTCTTCACCTTTGCTACAAGAAAAAATTAATATTGCTGATAGAAATAATATTTTTTTCATGCAGCTAAATAAGCAAATTATATTTTGATTAAATAAATCTCGCTGTTAATAATATTATAAATATTGATCAATAAATAAAAAACCCCTCAGACGAGGGGTTTTTAATAATTTTACCAATCAGCATCCCACTGCCTAATAGCTCTTATTTTTCCTTCTGAGTTAATAAAAAATTTATTTAATACTCTAAGACTATCAACTCTTCCGTCTGTCCAATAAAGATTTTCTAACTGTCCTGTTTGAACAACTGAAATATCATTTCCGTCTGCTCCAATTCTTTTGTATGGCAAAAAGTAAATAGCTCTTACACTTACTGAATCATATTGTGCCATCCATTGTGGGGTCATTTCTTTTGGCAATGAAATAGGTTCTTTTTGGCTTGCAGAATAAATAGTTAATGTATCAGCCATTACCTCTTGCATAGCGTCAGTATCCATTTTATTGTAAGCAGACATCATGTCTTTTATAACTTGAACATTTTCATCTGGTCCGATTTCATATGCTTCACCTGAAGAAACCCATTCTCCCGCTTGGTTGTTTGTAGGTTGTTCACAAGAAGCAAAAATTAATAAAATTGTTAATAAGGTTAATTTTGTTTTCATGTTGTTAATTTTAATTTATATAAAAATAATTAAGATTTTTTAGTTAGAAGGCTTTTCAGATTTTTTTTGGGACCATTGTTTTGAATTGTTATATGTAGAAAATAAAAAACTATTCCCCCAATAATTGTCCATACAATATCATTCCAATCAAAAACTCCTCTTCCCGGAGTATAAATTGTTATGAACTCATTTCCAATTAGACCAATCATAGAAATGATTATTGACCACTTTAATCTATTTCTGTAAATAGATGTATTAGGTTTAAAAATCTCTGGAATGGTTACATAAAACATACTTGGAAGACCAATACCTGGAAGGAAGTTGGGAATTACTCCAAGAAAATAAATTATAAGGTCATTTCCTCCTTCATAATTTGGTCTGATGTAATCTTGAACTAATCCGAATGTTAAAAATGTAACTCCGAAAACTATGTAATACAAGTATTTTCTGTTCATCTTCTTTCAAAAATAAATATTTTGGTTCACAAATTGGTTCACACTTAAAGTCCTGAAAAACAAAAACCCTCATAGTCAAGGACTTAGAGGGTTTAAGGGTGGTCCCACCTGTCCTCAAA
>Ga0181607_10004539_pt1 | contig 11876 bp, 15 predicted proteins | sample 041ome_9_FD_132420 | JGI IMG/M metagenome (GOLD analysis project Ga0181607, IMG submission 132420) | Coastal salt marsh microbial communities from the Groves Creek Marsh, Skidaway Island, Georgia - 041413US metaG (megahit assembly) | ecosystem: Environmental > Aquatic > Marine > Intertidal zone...
ATTATGGAAGATGCAAATCTTGAAGATGCAGTAAATGGTTTAATTGGTGCTGCTTTTGGCTCAGCAGGTGAAAGATGCATGGCAACTTCAGTCGCTATTCCAATAGGAAAAATTCAAAAACCTTTTATGGATTTGTTAAAAGAAAAGGCATCTACTATTAAAGTAGGAGAGTCTTTAGATCCACAAAGTGAGATGGGCCCTCTTATTACAAAAGAACATAAGCAGAAAGTTCTCTCATACATAGAAAAAGGTATAGAAGAAGGTGCTGATCTTGAAATGGATGGAAGAAAGATTTCTCTTCAAGGTTTTGAAAAAGGTAATTTTGTTGGCCCAACTATTTTTAATAATGTTAAAACAAATATGACTATTTATCAGGAAGAAATTTTCGGACCGGTATTATCAGTTGTAAATATGGATAATTTTGATGAGGCTATGGAAATAATCAATAACCATGAATTTGGTAATGGAACTTCCATTTATACATCGAACGGTACTTTTGCTAGAAATTTTATGAAGAATGCACAAATTGGAATGGTTGGTATAAACATACCAATTCCTGTACCAATGGCTTTTTACAGTTTTGGTGGTTGGAAAGGATCAATATTTGGCGGTCATGGAATGCATGGTGAAGAAGGTATTAATTTTTTTACTAAAAGAAAAACTATAACCTCTAGATGGCCAGATGATGTGGCAAGCGCGTCATTGAATATGCCTACTATGAAATAGTTAACTAGGAGTAAATTTTTTATTTAGTTTACCAAGTTCCAGAATTTTCCATACTCAGCCATGGTTCTTGAGGACTTAAAGGATTTCCTTTTTGAAGTAATTCAATGGAAATGCCATCAGGAGACTTTATAAATGCCATATATCCATCTCTTGGCGGTCTATTAATAGTAACTCCACTTTCTGATAACTTTTGACAAACTTCATATATATTTTCAACTCTGAAAGCCAAATGTCCAAAATTTCTTCCGCCATCATATTCCTCTTTATCCCAATTATAAGTCAATTCTAATAAGGGTTTTTTATGATCATCAGCCAATTTTTTATCATCAGGTGCACATAAAAAAATTAAAGTAAATCTTCCTTTTTCATGATCTTTTCTAGAAAACTCAATAAGGCCGAGCTTCTTGCAGTAAAAATCAATTGAAGATTCAATATCGCTTATTCGAACCATAGTATGTAAAAATTCCATAACTTTAATTATCAAAAATTATGATTTATGTCTAATTACTTATTTTTTAAATAAATTTATGATTAATTAAATTTATTAAAAATTTAAAATTGTTTATTAACACCTAAAACAACTTGTTTTTGAAGTATTCTTTCTCGATAAAAAATATAGCCAACACTTAAGATAATTATGGACCCACCAATGATTACATTAGTAGAAATTAATTCTCCAAAAAGAAAATATCCAAGAAAAAATGACCAAATTACTGAAGAAAAATCTAAAGGTGCCAATAATGAGGCATCGGCTAACTGAAAAGATTTAGTCAGACATATTTGAGCTATAAAGCCCAATACCCCAGACGCAATCATTAAACTCATGTCAATTTTATTTGGCCATATCCAACTTTCATTAAAAAAAAATAAACTTATTACAGTACATAAAACGGTAAATACCCATACTGAGAGAATATTATCATTAGTTAATAAAATCTTTTTGAGAACTATAACTGCCATTGACAAAAATAAGCTAGCAATTAATGGAAGTATAGAATAATTGGAGAAAATAGCTGATGTAGGCTTTAAAATAATTACTACGCCGATAAAGCCGATGATTATTGCTATAATTCTTCTATAACCAATTTTTTCTCCTAAAAAAAAAATTGATAAAATCGAAATAAAAAACACTGAAGAGTAACTTATAGTTTGCATTTCAACTAAGTGGACATATCGAAGAGATATAAAAAACAAACTCATAGCTGAAATTCCTATGATAGCTCTTAAAAGATGAAGCTTATAATTATTAATGGAGCGAAAATTAAGCTTTAGAAAGTAAATAAAAAATATTAAAGGCAATAAAGCAAAAAAATTTCTAAAAAAAACAACTTGAAATAATGGTAAATTATCTCCAGTTGCTTTTATACAAACACTCATTAGTACAAAAAATAATACTGATAGAGATTTATAGATAAATGCTGACATTTATATAAAGTCACTATATTAAATATGCATGAATTTACTAATAGTTAATGGATACGATAAGATAGGTTGGAATAAATTAGCAAAATATAATATTCAACCAATTTGTGAATTTTATAGAGATCAATTAAAAAGGATAAATCCTAAAATAAAATCAACTTTTATTTATCCTTCAATGGATTTAAAAACCACATTTGATGATAGTTTTTTTCTTTCTTTTGATGGAATAGTGTGGACTGGTTCAAGTCTAAATATCTATGACAATACTAAGGAAATAAAAAACCAAATAAGTGTAATGAAAAAAATTTCTAAACTTCCAATTAAAATTTTTGGAAGCTGTTGGGGAATGCAACTTTATGCAGTTTGTAATGGAGGTGCAGTGTCAAAAAACATTAAGGGAAGAGAAATTGGAATATCATTTAATGTGTCTATAAATAAAAAAGGCAAGGCTCATAAAATGTATAAAAAAAAACCATTAGTTTTTGACGCGTTTGCTTCACATTTAGACCATGTAACTAAGCTTCCAAATAAATCAGTTGCTTTATCTGATAATCATTACTCTATCCAATCTTTATCTTCAAATAATTTTTGGGGTACTCAATATCATCCAGAATTTAATTTCAAATATACAGGTCAAATTCTTAAAGCCCGTAAAAAATTACTCTTAGATGAAAAATTATTTTCTAAAAATCAAATTGATAGTCTTATTTTAAGTTATAAAAAACCACACAAAGATAGCTTTAGTAAATCTTTAAGTGATTTTAAAATAAGAACACTCGAACTATCTAATTGGTTAAAATTTTTAAAATAGATTAAAAATTTTTCTTAAAATCAGAAAAATTTGAACAAATAATAAATAAATTATCAAAACTTTTATATGCAAAACCGCTTTTTACGACTTTTTTATACTGTTTAATAATATCTGACCAATAATTTTTATAGTTATATATAATAAACTTTTTATTTTTAATTATTCCTAATTGTAATGCGCTCAAAACCAGACTGATCTCTTCTATAGTTCCTGCTCCTCCAGGTAACGCCACGAAACTATCAGATAAAGACAAAAACTTTTTTTTCCTTTGTTCCATGGTTTTAGTAATAATTATTTTGTTTATTTTTTTATGAATCATTTCACGATTATCAAGAAAATCAGGAATTATGCCAGTTACATGAGCATTGTTCTTTAGAGCAGTATTAGCAACAACACCCATTAGACCATTTTCACCGCCACCATACACAATGTCATAATGATTTCTTGATAGATACTCTGTTACTTTTATAGCAACATCCCTATATTCTTTCTTAGAGCCAAACATAGAACCACAGAATAAAGCTACTTTGTGATTTGAATTAATTGTTTTCATTTTCAACTTTACTAATATATTAAACTTAAAAGCATGAAAAAAAATAACAATATAATTGAATTAAAAAAAGTAAGGAAGAATATTGATGAAATTGATAGCAAAATCATCAAATTAATTTCTGACAGATTTAAGGAAATACACAAAGTTACAAAGTTAAAAGACAATCATGATCAAATAATTGATCATGAAAGAATAACTCATATTTTAAAGACTGTTCAAACTAAAGCAAAAAAAAATAAAATAGATCACGAGATTGTTACTCGAATTTGGCAAATATTTATACAAGAAGCAATTAAATTAGAATATTCAAAAATAAAAAAATCTAAATAACCGCAATAATAAGCATAAAAAATAAAATTGAAATGAGCACAAGTGCTGCAAAACCTGGTGTGGTTACTTTAATATAATGAACTTCAGTAAATGATTTAGCTCTACCTAGAGATGATTTAAATAATAATCCAATAAGCAAGTACACTTTATTTATTATAGATGATAAAGTTTTAAATAGTGGTCTACCTATACCTGGGAGCATTTTTCTATAAAACCAGTCAGAGTTTAAGACAGTTGATTTTATCTCAGAGGGATAAAGTTTAAATTTAACTAAAAATAAGAATGCTAATATCGCAAATACCAACAGTTGAAGTTGGCTTACAACATGATCAATAGTATAAGGTTGGTAATCTACAGCATATGGTAAAATTGAGTAAAGATATTTTGGATAAACACCTATGCCAATACACAAAGTAGCCGCTATACCCATTGCTAATAGCATATTGAATGGTGCCTCTTTAACTTTTGTTTTTCTTTCATGAGCAAAAAATGCGAAGTAAGGTATCTTGATACCAGAATGTTCTAGTACACCTGCTGAAGCAAAAAACAAAACAAAGTAAATTAATATCAAGCCTTGTCCTCCAAGGGCTGACATAATTAAGGATTTGGCAACAAAACCACTAAATAAAGGAAATGCAGAGATGGACATTGCTCCCACTATGCAAAAAATTGTAGTTAGAGGCATATACTTGTAAAGCCCGCCAAGCTCAGAGGCTTTTGTTGTGCCAACTCGATGAAGAACTGCGCCCATGCTCATAAATAATAGTGCTTTATAAATGATATGAACAAATGCGTGTGCAACAGTTCCATTTAGAGACAATTCAGTGCCTATTCCTATTCCCACAACCATGAAACCTAATTGATTATTAAGACTGAAAGACAAAACTCTTCTTAAATCATTCTCAATGACCGCAAAAAATACAGGAAATGCAGTCATAATTGCTCCAATCCAAATTAAGGTTTCAGTTCCAGGAAATGTCCTAGCCAAAGCATATATAGCGAGTTTTGTAGTGAAAGCGGATAAAGCTACGGTTCCAGTTGGAGAAGATTCAGGATAAGAGTCTTGAAGCCATCCATTTAAAAATGGAAAAGCAGCTTTTATACCAAAAGCCAAAAAGATAAATACTCCAAAATTACTTGATAGATCTAATTTAGTTAATTCATGGTTGCCTGTTTGATAAACCATCATACTTGCACCAATTAACAATAAGACGCCAGAGCAAACTTGAATAATTAAATATCTCATAGCAGAATTCCTTGCAGAGATTGTATTTCCAGCAAGAACGATAAAAACAGAAGTTAAGGCAGTGGCTTCCCACCAAATAAACAAACTAAAAAAATCTCCTGCATGAAGAGCGCCTATCGCAGAACCTGCATATGCAAGAGTTGCCATATTTTCAATCAAATTTTTATTATGCCATCCATAAATAATCACCAGCAAAGAAGCTATATGGAAGATTATTGCAAATGGTAAAGTTAGATTATCAGAATGATATAGAGTTAAATTGAAACCCAATATATCCCAAGTAAGGAATGTTCCAAAACCGTTTAAAAGTGATAGGGATGATAAAACTACCGATAAAATCATCGTAGGTTGTCTGAAATAATGAGGAATTATTGGCAATAAAATAGATGCGATAATCATCCATAAACCAGGAATCATACTACTTGTCATAGTAATCCTCCTTTCTCATAAGAATTTTTCTTAGCTGTTTTCCAACAATGACAATGAAAACAAAACAAATGAAACCAAATATTGCAGGAAACCCAATTATCTCTTCTAAATGAAAATAGGCATGGCGATGAATAGTAAAATCAATAATTATAAGAAGTCCAGCAACAGCAATTATAAATTGAGAAAAGTATTTTGCATAAGTTTTAAGATTATTATTTTTCATTAAGCAACTACCCCATTAATAATGTTTAAAAAGTAATTTGAAAAAAAGAATAAGAATAAACAACCTACTCCTGTAATCATTGGAGGCCATATAGTCAACGGTGCATTGGTAATTTTTATATTTTTTATATTTTTTTTATTAAAGGCAATAAATACTGGTTGGAGTAAATAATAAATATTTAATAAAGAAGATATACCTAATAAAATAGCCACAAATAAAAAGTCAGCTTCAAGTGAGCCAATCACTAAAAATAATTTACTCCATGATCCTATAAAGGGAGGAACACCAATTATTGATAATGCACCTAATGTATATGCAAAAAATATCATTGGAGTTTTAAATCCTAATCCTCCTAATTCACTGATCTTTTTAACATGAGCAGTAACGTAAATAGCTCCCGCACAAAAAAACAAAGTTATTTTTCCTATCGCGTGAGTAATAATATGAAAGGATGCTCCTTTTAGAGCAAAAGTAGTTGCTAAAGCTGCTCCTAAAATTATGTACGATAATTGACTAATCGTTGAGTATGCTAACCTTGCTTTTAAGTCATCCTTAGAAATAGCAATGATACTTGCTGTCAAAATAGTAAAGGAGGATAGCCAAACTAGCCAGTTTGATGCTTTACTCTGAAGTAAATAATCTGGACCAATAATATAAACAACTACCATTAAGAAACTGAACACACCTGCTTTGACTACAGCAACAGCATGAAGGAGCGCAGAGACAGGTGTAGGCGCAACCATCGCTGCTGGTAGCCATCTATGAATGGGCATAATAGCTGCTTTTCCAATTCCAAAAACCAACATTGCTATTAAAAACATAAGGTGTTCTGTTGGAAACTTTCCCTCTAAAATTCCCCCTGATGTAAAATTTAAACTTCCCGTCTCAAACCATATCCAAAAAATAGCAGGTAGGAATAGAACTAAAGAAGTTCCAACTAAGATAGATAAATACACTCTCCCAGCTGCTTGAGACTCAGAATTTTGCTTATGCCCAACTAAAGGAAAAGTTGAAAAAGTAAGAATTTCATAAAAAATAAACAACATTAACAAGTTTCCAGACCATGCAATAGCTAGGGCTGCGTGAATAGCTATTGAATAAAAGATAACAAACCTTGTCTGGTTTTCTTCTGCTGCTCCTCTCATATACCCCACAGTATAAATTGAAGCCAGTATCCATAATGATGATGCTACTAAACTAAAGATTGAACCTAACGGGGTGATATTAAAAAGAAAATCAACACCATCAAATAAAGTAAATAAATTTAAGACATACTGTTCATCAGCTTGAAGTCCGTTAAATATTTTTAGACTTATTAAAAAAGTAACAATACCACCTAAAACACCAAATGAGTCTCGTACATTTACGTTATTTTTAAAACAATAGGATCCAAAAGCTGCAAATAGAGGGGTCAATAAACCTAAAATCATTAGTCCTTCGTTACTCAATTAATGCCTCCTTTGATCAAAGACTCTGACGCGATCGATGAAAACTCAACTATGGATGATGAAAAGATACCAAAATAAATTAATGATATTGCTATTATCCAAATGGGTATATAGATTGCGGGATCTTCTGAAGTTGCCTTATATCCTTTTGAGCTAAAAAATAATTTTTCAACAATTTTCCAAAAATAAATAACTGCCAATGCAGAACTCAAAGCCACAAGAGCAATAGTTAAAAACATTTCATTAATATAAAGTGCCTGAAAAATATATAGTTTAGAAATAAAACCATTTGTAAGAGGCAAACCTATAAGTGAAAGTCCACATATTAATAGTGCGTAAGAAGTAATTGGGAATTTTTGTCCATATCCTTCGATGCTTTGTAAGGTAACTCGATCTTTTAATGCAATTGCTAGATACCCCACAGCCATAAAGAGGCCTCCTTTAATTAAAGCATGATTGAAAATATGAACAAAACCCGCAAGGACTCCAGTATTATCTTTTATACTAAATGCAAGAGTTATATATCCAATTTGAGCAATTGAGGAGTAAGCTAATAATTTTTTTATATCATCTTGATAAATAGCAATAATTGTTCCAACAAAAATAGCTACCAAAGAAAGTGGAAGTAAAATGTAATCTAAAAAGAGTATTAGATAATCATTATAGATTGAGAATACCTCATACAAAATCCTCACAAAGAAAATTAAAATAGCTTTGGTAGCCAATGCCGCAAAAAGAGTTGAAACAGCTGATGGTGCATAGCTATATGCAGGAGGTAGCCACAGGTGCAAAGGGAATACTGCTGACTTAACCATTAAACCAATTAACATAAAAGACATTCCGGCAAAAATTGCCAGCTGACCCTCCGAATATTGAGTGAGTTGAATAATTAAATCATTCATATTAAGTGTACCTGTCATGGCATAAGCAAATCCTACACCTATGACATAGAAAGTAGCTCCAATAGCACCAATTATTAAATAATTGAAAGCAGCTAATAATGCTTTTCTATTTGTCCCAGCACCCAAAGAAATTAATGAAATAGATGATAGCGCTGATATTTCTAGAAAAACAAATAAATTAAAAATATCATTGGTTAAAATTATTCCATTTAAGCTTCCAATTGCTAACAACCAAAAAGAATATGCCTTACCTGAGTCCTCAGGATCTATCTCAGATAAAAAAATCTTTCTTGCATAAATAGTTGCTATTAAAACAAAAGCAGAAAATAGAATTTGTAGTCCAATATTTACTCCATCCAATTTAAAAGAGATACCCCAAGGTGGAGGCCAATTACCAAATTCATATATAATTGCACCAAAAGAAGAAAAGCTCGATAAAAGTTCAATAGACAACAATACATGAATCACTAAAGTTACAATTGTTATAAACCAAGCCAATCTTGGAGAAGGAATAAATGCTACGATTGCTGCTAGTAATAGAGGTAAAACTACAACAAGAGCAGGTGCGTCATCTAAAAAGATATTCATTTTAGTTATTTTCCTTTAACTCTTCTTTTTTGATCTCATTTTCTTCAATGGATCCATAATTTTTATAAATTTGAAGAACTATTGCTAAACCTAAAGCAGATGTAGCTACTCCAACAACGATTGCTGTTAGAATTAAAACATGAGGTAGGGGATTAGAGTAAACATTATTTGTTGAATTTAATATTGGGGCAGTGCCATCAATAATTTTTGCTAAGGAAACAAAAAAAACAAATACAGAAGTTTGAAAAATGGCTAATCCAACAATTTTTTTAATATAATTTTGGCTTGTTATTATAATAAAAAGCCCGCTTACCATTAAAATTATAAAAGCAAAGTGGTTCCAAAAAAATAAAAGATTAGTCATCTTTAATCCTAAAAGATGCGAAAGAATGATATAAAGCAATCATTACTGTGGCCACTGTTATACCAACTCCAAGTTCTACAAGAATAATACCTAAATGCTGACCAGAAGAACTGTCAGATGCCAAAACATTATAATCTAAATAGTTGCCATTTAAAAAAATAGAAACGACTCCTACACCTGCATATAGCAAAACGCCAATACACATTAGATATTGATTAATTTTTACAGGAACTAAAGTTTCTCCTTTTTTAATACCGAAAACCATAGAGTAAAGAATGAAAGCTGCAGCAATAATAACTCCAGCTTGAAATCCTCCGCCCGGACCATAGTCACCATGAAATTGTACATATAATCCAAAAATAATAATTGGAGCAAAAAGTATTCTACTGACAATATTCAAAATTGGACTCGATGAAATATTGTCTTTCATTATTTTTTTACTTTCTTTTTAAATTTAGTTTTTCTGTTTAATGTATTGCTTGTAAGCAATACAATAACTCCCAGCCCAGCAGTAAATATCACTATTGTTTCACCTAAAGTATCGAAACCTCTGTAACTAGCTAAAATATTTGTAACAACGTTAGGAATGTGGAATATGGATTTACTTTCTTTAATATATTCAGGAGTTACATGAAGGTGAATTGGAGCATTTGGGTCTCCCAAAAGTGGTAAATTTGTAATAATTAGCAAGAGCACTATGACGATGGAGACTGATAAAACGATACTTGGAAATAAGTTTAATAATTCATTTTTCTTTCCTTCAGGTAATTTAGCAACTGCCATCACCATTAAAATAGTAGAAATACCTGATCCTACAGCTGCTTCAGTAAAAGCAACATCCACCGCATCAAGATTTACATAAATCGCAGCACAAACTAATGTAAAAATCCCTGTCAAAGCTACTACGGATATTAAAGAAGTCGTCTTAAAGATATAAAAAGTAGTAAGAAGTAAAATTGAAATTAGAAAAAAATTTATTATTAAAAAATTCATTATTTTTTAAGTTTTGCTTTTGGTTTATATCCAGACTCATGTGCAAACAATGAAATAGCATGACCAGATATGGGGCTAGTAAATAATATAAATAAAGGTATTAGTAAAAGTTTCAAACTCAGTAGAGAAAATCCTGAGTGAATAATCAAAGATAAAATTATAAAACCAGTTCCTAAAGTATCAATTAAACCTGCTGCATGTATTCTACTAAAGACATCAGGTAATTTTATTAGGCCAACACTACCTGATAAAATAAAAAAACAACCTAGAAATAGAAAAAAAATTGTAGAGTAATGAATAAGATACTCCATTAAACTTTCTTTTTACCTTTCATCTTATAAAATTTTAAAATAGCTATCGTTCCGAGAAAATTTAAAAGTATGTACATTAAAGCAATATCAACAAAGTCCGGTCTATTAAATGCAAAACCATGAATTGCTATACCTAAAGCCATAATGGTTCCAATACTTGAAATAGATAAAATTCTATCAAAAGGCGTTGGACCCTTCACTGCTCTGTAAATACAAAAAAGTATCGATAAACCCAATATGGTAAGAGCAATAAAAAAAATCATTTATGTAAACCTGTAATAAGTTTGTCCATCTCACCTGACTGTAGATCCTCAGCTAGCTCTTTACTTAATGCATGGACCAAAAAAGTATCTTTATTAATTTCTATGGTTACTGTGCCTGGAGTTAAAGTAATTGCGTTAGCATAGTTTGCTTTACCAGTATCATTTTTTTGAGAAGCCTTAACTTTTACAAGCTGTGGAGTATAGTTACCTTTCCATATAATTTTTGTAGTAGTTAATCCCGATTTTATTATTTCTTTTATTAGCCAAATCCAATAAATGGGTAGTTTAATTAAAAGCTTTAGAGGAAGGGCATCGTAGTTTAGTGATTTAGATCTTACTGACATCCACAAAACAAAAATGACGCTTATAAGACCAAAAAATAATAAAAGTGTTTTTAGATAACCAGAAAGCACAAACCATAATGCAAAAAGCAAAATGAAATAGACAATAATAGAGATCGTCTTAGGTGAATCAGGGTTGTTTTTAGGCACTAATAATTATTATGAGAATAAATCGCCCTCTGTAAATACCGCAGTATTCATATCTTTGACGTATAGCTTACCCTGATCAGATTTAAATCTAGAAACTTCAATAAAACCACCTTTAACCGCAATTTCAATATTTTCTGCATTAATTGAAATTATTTGACCGGGAAAATGTTCAGCACTTTGTTGGTCTATGAATTTAGTATCAACAAAAGTAAATTCATCACCCATAAACTCTGCCCATGCTCCTGGTTGTGGATTACAACCTCTGATTAAATTGTAAACTTCCCTTCCAGGTTTTTTCCAATCTATTCTAGCGTCTGCCTTTTTGCACCACGACTCATAAGTAGCCTTTGATTCATCTTGAGCAATACGAGGTGCATTTCCTGCAGCAATCAAGTCAGCAGCTTCTATACATGCATCAATACCTAATGGAAAAATCTTAGAAAAATAAACATCTCCTAAAGTATCATCAGGACCAATTTCAACTTCTTTTTGAAGGAGAATTTCTCCTTCGTCTAAGCCGTCATTAGGGTAAAAAATAGTTAATCCTGTTTTAGTGGCGCCACCAATGATTGGCCAGTTTATTGAACTCGGGCCTCTGTGTAAAGGCAACAAGGAAGGATGGAAACATACAGATCCATGTTTTGGAATATCTCTTGCAGCTTCTGGAACGAAAATAATAACATAAGCCATGACACATAAGTCAGCGTCATGAGATTTCATTTGGTCCAAAACCTCCTGATCTTTGAAATTAGAAGGTTGAAAAACAGGTAGGTTTA
>Ga0181607_10004540_pt1 | contig 11875 bp, 6 predicted proteins | sample 041ome_9_FD_132420 | JGI IMG/M metagenome (GOLD analysis project Ga0181607, IMG submission 132420) | Coastal salt marsh microbial communities from the Groves Creek Marsh, Skidaway Island, Georgia - 041413US metaG (megahit assembly) | ecosystem: Environmental > Aquatic > Marine > Intertidal zone...
GATGCGTGATGCGCGACGAATGTTGGGCGCGTGACTGACGGCGTGTGTGTGTGCGCGTGTTGTCTCGCGCAGCGCTGACGACGATGCGTCGGGCGTGTTTGATGAGTGATGATGCGTGCGATGACGTGGTTAAGGTGCGCATGCGATGCGACGCGGTGCGCGCGTGCGCGTGCGCGCGCATTCGTTCGCGGTGCCGGGCAACCACTTTTTTTGTGGCGGCTGTCGAGGTGACGCTGACGACGTTGTTTTCGCGCGTGTATCGCACACAGGAGTACCTCACGCATTCTCCAGACTTTGCGGATGTGTTGAATATTTGGGATTCGTACCATGCGAATCACGCGCAGAAGGTGTGTGCGCCGTTATTGGCGCTGTGTGGAACGATGATGACGCGCGCGAGAGAGACGGCGGCGACGTCTGGGCGGACGAGCGGGGACGGATGGACCGAACGCGAGCGCCTGGCGTTGGATTCTTTAGCCCGAGCGATCATGTCGAGGCGCATGCGGCAGATATATAGTCATTTAGCGAGTGGTGTGCGCGTGAGAGTGAATGCAGGTTTGATGACGTTGGCGGGTATAGCGGGACGCGGGAAGCGGTGCGCGTCGGAATTGTTTCGTACGTTTGATTTTTCGCTCGCGGTGTTACCGAAAATCGCGTCACCCCCGCGAGATTCGGGCGCGAAAGACGGTACGTCGCAGCGTCGTCATCGTGATGGTAAAGACGTGCTCGCCGGGTCGACGCGGCGGGCGTTTTGTGAATTTGTGTTGGCATTTTTCGCCGTTAATGACGCGGCGTTGTTGCGCCCGGTGCTCGCGCAACGCGTACTGTTCGGTAACGTCGCCCGATTTTCCGCGAGTGATGATCCAAGTATGCAAATTAGGATGTTACACGTGATCAAGGAGGACATCATCAGTGCTAAAAGCGGAGTTCCGGCACGATTGCGCGCGGCGCTCTTCGGAGACGTTACGCTCGAGCAGCTCGCCACTATGGCTGGAGGAGAAGACGTCGACGACGAGGCTTCGACATCTGGTCGTGTCGCGCGCGATGCGCGCGAGGTGCTCTGTGAACTTTTCACCAATCCCGCGCACGGTTTGTGTCCCGAAAGGTCGGGCGCCGCACCGAAGAAGTGTCAATCAATCGTGCGGTTGTTGCAAAAATTGCGTCCAATGGATTGCGAGGCGCATTTGACCATTCTTTTACGCGCGTGCGAAACGCATCCGGCGCTTGCGATGATGTACTTGCCGAACGCCAAGTATGCGCTGGAACCTCGATTGTCGGTGCATTGGCTCGCCGCAACGGGTTTAATTGGGAGGGTATGCGTGGCGGCGGCGGCGGATGCGTCCGCGAGCTCCGCCGCCGCCCGAGCCGACGGAGCCGCGCTCGTAGTCGGTGAAAGCGAAGGTTTGGCGTACGTGAAGGCTGTCATCCCACCGGGACTCACCAAACAGACACTGGCGAAAGGCATAGCGCACGCATCTCCGATGATTCGCCACGCTGCGTTGTGTTTGTTGCTCAACGTTACAAAGGCTGTCGGCGCGCGTGTGGCGTACCTCGAGTCGGCGATTCGAGAAGGCGATATGAAACGCCGCGGCCGCGATCACCGCTCGTGGCGCTTAGATGATTTACTCGCCTACGCTAGGCTCGGCGCGTCGACGATGTTGCCCGACGTGCAATCCATCATGGCGGCGTACACCGCGAGTAAAGGTGGGAAGGAGAAGGACGCCGCTGCAATGGTGCTCATGCGCTGTCACGCGTTAAACGCCATCGCGGCGTTTGTGACCATCGTCCCGGATGCCCTCATGGACGCGAAGATTGATTTGAACAAGTTACTACCGACGAATGACCCCACGAGTTTGCCACACGGTGAGCTCGCGGCTGTCATCAACGTGTTATGCGCGGCGAAAGGGCTAAGAGCCGAAGGCCAGTCGCCAGTCGCGACGGTCGTGGCGGCGACGACCGGACACGACACGGGCGTGAATCAAGGACACATTCTCTCTGTTCTTCGCGTCGCTTTATTCGCATCGTCTGCGAGCGCGCGAGACTCTGCGAAGTCGCTGGCGAAGCACTATTTAGTGACATCTGGCGCGCTCGATAGACGAGCCGACGAGGCGGATGTTTGGATCGATGTGCTCGCGTCAGCAGCGTCGCTTACGGATGCGCGAGACGGTAAAGATGTCATCATGGCATGCACGGAATTCTTAGCTGAAGCCACGACGGTGGCGTCGCGTCGCAGGTTCAAACACGACGCCACGGTACAAACTTTGCTAAAAAAGCACGCCGCCGAACGTCCGGAGCGTTACGCGGTGACGGGTGAAGTTGAAGACGAATATCTCGCGCGAGCTGCGAGCTCCGTCAGTGCACTCGCCGCAACGTCGGCAGAAAACGTTGTCAAGGTGCTCAAGAGCGCGAAACGTTCGAGGGAATTCAAGCTCGCGGTTTGCGCGTACGTGTCGGCGGTGTTCATGACGCTCGTGCCGACGTCGTTTGATCCTTGGGCATCCGCGCTGTGCGCGTCGATGTCGATTCACGGCACCGTTGCCGCCGCTGAGAAAGACTCGATCGACGAGATTGCTGCCGAGTATCCCGCAATGTCATCGTTGCGACACTTTCTCAGTCAATGCCTGGCGACGCCGGATACGAAGCGCTCGACAAAGAAAAAGGCCAAGCCGCCGCCGCCGCGCGTAAATTCGTCGTCGCCGCTCGAATGGACATCCACGCAGATCGCGTCCGCGTTATCCGACGGCGTTCCGGATGAATCGAACGTTGGCGTCTTATTCTTCGCCACGCGCGCGCACGGATCGATGACGAACGTTTTGCGACCGGGCATGGCGGCGAACGTCATGTTTGGCGTATCCGCGGCGCAAACCGACGAAGGCGACCGCGCGCGAGTCATGACTACACTTATTGAAAGCATGGACTGCGCTGGCGTCATTGCATGTATTGCGTCTGGCGATGCGCCCGTCATCGGCGCAGCGCTCGAAGAATCTGGTCCGGCGCGCGAATTATGCGCGAGAGCCCTCGCTTCGTGTCCGGCGACGTACATCCTCCGATCGATCCGCGCGCTCGTGTTTTGGTGCAAATGGAATCACGCCAGAGGCGACACTCGTGCTGTGTCGCGTTTGCTCGAGCTGTGTGCGGTCGCATTGCGGCGTGCGCGTCTCGATGACGGCGTCTCGATGGATGACGCGCGCGCGGCTTTATTTGCGCGAACGTCGCTGTACTCGATTTTAGATGCGTCGACGAGCGGCGGCGTGGCGAATCTCATCACGTTAGACGTCGCGCTCAGTGATGGCGCGGTGTGTGAATTGCACGAACCATACGTGAATCGCGCGGTGGAATCATCGATGTCGCTCGCGCGCGCGTCGATGACATCGAGCGCGGCGAACGCGCACTTTGTCGATGGAAGCGTATCGCTCGTGAGTCTGGCGACGGATGCGGCGAAAGTGTCTCTCCTACGCGCGTGTGCGGATGCACGCGCGTATGACGCTGGAGTTAAGGTTGCCGCGGCGGTGTTGAACGCCCCGCCGCCTACGACGACGCGTAGCGATCGAGCGCGATTCGACGCGATTCGTCTCGCTATTCGTGCAGCGCTCGATCCCGACGTCAGCGTGTTGGTAGTGAACGAGGCGTGCCGAGTCGCCGCGAACGCGCTCGATGCGTTGCTTTCCAGCGATATAACACTGACGTTTTCGGGGTGTGCACCTGATTTGGCTGCCGCGCCCGAAGCGATCGCGTTGATTGACTGCGTAGCGACGAATTCACAGTCGGCTGCGCGCGTGAGACTCGCCGCGTCGTTCGTGGCGCAGTCGGACGCTCTCGCTGATTACTTCGTAGCGAATCCCGCACTAGAGCAAATGACGCTTGAAGACATGATTGGGCTCATGCCAATCGTCGCACATGTGTTTACATGGCTCACGATTTACGGCGCTGATGATCGCGGCGTCGATTTGGCGAAACGCTACCGCGCGATGATTACGAAAGATTTCACCGCTTTGCTCGACGCTGAATCACCGACTTTTAGCGAACACGCGGTAGATGTGTTGCTGTTGAGCGTAAAGCTCGCTCCGATGGATGCTGAAGACGGTGAGACGTTTAGGGCGCACGCGCTTCCTCGTGAGGGATGGGTGACGTCGGCTGGCAAAGCGGACGCTTCAGTCCTCGCCCAAATGGCGACCGAGCTTTACGCCGAAAGCGAGTCTATTGAAGAGCAACTCATGCTCATGACATCAGTCCTTGCGTCGCTCGCGGTGCTCACACCTCCGGGGAAGTCCAAGGCGATCGCACGAGGCGCCGCGTTGGAAAAAATTCTCGCCGAAACGCTCTCGCGCGTGCTCGACGCGCTCGATGGGCGAGACATGAGCGACGCGCAGTTCAATGTCAGCGTCGTGTCCAACGTCGTGAAAGCCACGAAAGCGTTCATCAAGCAATCCGCTGCGCACCGGTTCCGCGCGCACAGGCGATGGGCGATTATTCGAAAAATAAGCGCCGCGCTTGCCAGAGCGCAGTCCCGACAGTTTGAGATGAAAGCTCTGGCAGAGTTCGCCACGGCATGCGTCGTGTCGCATCCTCTGTTCGCGCGCGTGCTCGCCGATCTAGAAAGCGATGTCGATTCGCAGCTTCCGACGAATATCAAGGATACACCGTCGACGGTGAAGTCGATTGTTGAGGTTGCCGTCGACGCGTCGGAGCCAAGCGCTCCGTCAGAGCCGTCGAGCGCGAGCGCTCTGAAACTGGAACTTTTGCGCGTTCTGCACACATTTTGGCGCATGCAAAACGCAAATGGCGAAAATACGTCAAAATCATGCAATCAGTGGCGAGCTGAACAAGTGCGTGTGATACCGACACTCGCGGCTGGTTACGGGGCGACGTTGAGCGAAATCGACCGCACGTCTTTGGATTTAATGCTCGAGATCGACGCAAGCACCGGTGGCGGTGCGCTGCGCTCTATGGGTTATCTTTGGGGCGAGTCCGTTAATCACTTTATCAAGGCTTCGCTCGCTATGAAAAAGCAAAACGAAGGAGACGCTGTGTTTGATGTCGATGATTTGTTGTACTGCGAGCCGTCGTCGGCGCTCATCGCGGCGTCCATTCGCGAGGGCACACCTCCGGATGCTCGTCGCGCTGCGGCAACCGCGGCGAGATTCCCAGTGTCGCGTGGTATACCACTGACCCAGGACACATCGACGGAAGACGAGCACGCAACGTGTACGGACGAACTTGTCGCGTTTGGGTACGACCCGGCGTGGGTGTTGCCGTTTACGCTCCACGCGCTCAAAGCCGGCGCGATGGATGTTCGGGAATCCATCGCGTGGGGCTTGGCGCCTTTGGCGTGCGCTGCGCTTTCATCCACAAACGACAACATTCGGCAAGTGGCGTATGGTATTTTGCTCACGCTCGAGCAGCAGCTTGATGATCCATTAATGTCGTTCAGAGAGCGCACGCAAGTGCTTTCGTGTTTGAGTTCGCTGAGAAACGCCACGGCGACGCCGATGATTCGATGGCCCTCACCGAGTGCGGTCTTGGCCGCTGAGTGCTTGATGTCGTGTTTGTATCCAGAAACCGACACATTCCTACCTTTGCATCGTCAACTGAACAAACGCGCAGCGCTTGATTTGGATGGAGTGCCGATGTTTTTGCCCATGTTGAATAGCGGCGACATCGAGGCGCGGCAATATCGCATGTGGATTCTTCGTCTTTTACGTGCGTCATTAAAGGATGACATCGACACGACAATGTTTCGCAAGACATTTGCACTCGAGGTTATCATGAGTCACTATTCGACTACGTTGGCGGAGCCGTTCGTGAGATTTATGATGCTCGACGTCGTCTCTCGAGCGTGCTCCGTCGTGCATTCTGCGCGCTTACTCGTCGAAGGTGGTGGCCTGATCGCTTGGTTAGCTTCAGTGGCCACATCGGCGTGCTTGAACGACAAACATGGTATACGTGCTGGAGAAACAACCGCTATTCGTGTAGCCACGGCTCGCATGGCGACGAGCGCGCTCGTGACGTTGATTCGCCACAAGGGTTCCATTTACCTCGGCCCGACGGGCACCGCGGCGGATTACCTATCCGCATTGCACGCCATTCGCGCCGTGCTCTTGCGTCGTGACGAGGCAAGCGCATCAAATGCAGAAATCGCCGCAAGACGCGCCGCTCTAGGACCGTATCTTCAGTTACATATCGAACTCTCCGCGCGGCTTCGCCGACGCATCGCCGAAGTCGGCGACCCGGTGGAAATCGCCAACCTCTGCCGCGCGGTGGACGCCGCGCCCGACGCCGACGCCCTCCGTGACGACATGTTCACAGTCGTCGTCACCTCTGAAGGCGGTGGACAGTACGCCAAGCGATACGTTCACGATGAAACATCCCGCGCGCTCGCCGACGCCGTCGTGTTTTGCGCGGCGTGGGCCGCGGGGCGCGCCCGGGACGTCGCCTCGCGTCATCGCTGTCACGGCGAAGGTGCATTTGAAAAGGTTGCCCATTGGTGCGCATTTGCCCTCGCTAGCGGAGGCCCCGCGTTCGCAGACGCCTTGGTGCACGCACCAGAATGTGGTGGAGCCGCGCGTTTCGCCGCCATCGCTGTCGCGTGCGCTCGAGCGGCGTCGCCTCGCGCGCGCCGGGCGCTCAATCTTCCCCTCATCGCCGCCCAATTGTGCCTATTGCGCACGATTGAGCGCACTGATGACGACACTGATCTTTCAGAGGCCGATCGTGCCATCAAGACGGCGTTGCGATCGCCCGAGTGCGATGCGATTGACGACGTCGTCGGCGCCGCCGCGATGGGCGAGCCAACCGCCGCGCGTTTAGCGCGCGCGTCATTGCGCGCCGTCTTTGCCGGCGTCGACCAGACCGTATTCAACGCGTTGCGACGGCGTGACGTGGCCATTCAAGGCGCCCACGCCGAACGCAGCGGTAAAAAATCAAAGCGCGCGAGAGAGGATAATTCTTCGTCTCGTTCGAAAAAACAAGCGTGACGACGCCGACGCCCGAGACGGGGGACGGGTGGCGCGCTACGACTCGTCGTCGTCGTCGTCAAACGTGTGTACGATTAGCATGTAGCCTATATAATTAGATCACAGTAGTTTTCTGTCTGTATTCAAGAATTTGGAGTTTGGCTAAGCATTTTCTAAATGAAACGCGCGCGAGACGCAAACGGCGAACCATCCACCCCCTCGCGCGCGTCTCCTCGAGCGCGTGGCGCGGTACAGTCGCGCGCGCGACTCCCCGCAGCTCGAGGTACACACATGCAATATGCGTAAATTAGACGTTGACAACCTTAGCGATGATTTGATCCGCAATCGCCGTCGCTTGCTTATCCACTTGGCTCGCCGTGTCCTTCTTCGCGGCGTCGAGCGCCGCCATCGCTTGCGCGATTTGCGCGTCAACCTCCTTCTTCGCCTTATCCGCGGCGGCGGCAACGTCGGCATCCATCTTGCTCTTCAACGCAGCAACCTCAGCGGCAACTTCTTGGCGCGCGGCGGCGATAATCTTCTCCTTCTCCGCCTGTGTGTACGCAAAAAAAATCAATCAATGTCAGTCAGTCAGCTCTATTTTCGCGTCGCGGCACCCACATCCAATGGATAGACAAACCCCAAATAACCCCGATGATGATGGCATCGACGATCGATCACGCGCGAGACGCGCGATCGATCACGCGCGAGACGCCAACGACGAATCAACACACGCAAAAAATAACGCACAATCAAGTTTTCCACTTCGGCAGAGTTATCCCCCACCGCCGCGAGCTGCGAACGAATGAGCTCATCGCGGTCATCGAGCGCCTTGCCCACCGGCCCGAACATCGTCTTGTCCAAGATCGTCATCAAGATCAAGAACTCGGTCGCGATCAACGGCAGGGTCAAGTTGAAATCGAATAATTTACCCGCTTCGGCGTGCGCCGGCGCGGCGGCGACGATGTTCGCGATGACCGCCAACGTCGCGGGCTTGGTGCAATCGCGCGCGAATCCCGCGGCGCGCGCCGGGATCGACGCCTTGGGCGCCACCGCCTTGGTGGCCTTGGTCGCGGTGGTCGTCTTCGCGGCCTTGGCGGACGCGCGGATCGTGAGCGCGCTCGCGGCGCGGGTGACGGCGGACATCGGCTCTGTGCGTAGTCGCGTGTGCGGTTGTGTCGCGACGCACCGCGACGACGATGCGCGCCGAGGCGAACGATCGATTGAACGTTCGATCGCAAATACGGTCGTTCGATCGCGCGTGGCTGAGGGTTGTGTTCGTACTGTTTACCCATGCGCGAAGGCGATCGATCGACCCGTGGGCGTGGGCGTGGATGTCGACTCGGGTGGAGTGTCAGGTCCCTGGTCACGATCGGTCATTTGTTTTGTGCGCGTGCAATCCCCACCATCGTGGTCGAGATTCGCGTGGCACGCGCGTGGACGACGACGTCCAAAGGGGATGGGCGAACGTGATATAGGTCATGTACATGTAATATATATATGGTGCCTTGTTTAGTAGGTGCACATGGATGGTGTGCGTGTGCGTGTGTGTGTGTGGTCTAGGGGTATGTGGGTGTTGTGTATGTCAGACAGGGGTCGTCGTGGTAAACGAGGCACCCGAGCGCGTGGACGCGGAGAGCGTACACGTCTACGAGGAGGAGGAGGAGGAGGAGGAGGAGGAGGAGGACGATGCGGATGCGGTCGTCGTCGTCGTCGCCGTGGGTAGTGGTTGTGGCTGTGGGCGATTCTGACGCTTGGCTTGGGCGGTGGTGGGCACGGCGACGCGCATGGCGACGCGCACGGCGGCGTCAAAGGCGACGGGGTCAAACGCCGTCGCGTCGGACGCGACGGCGCGCGACGTGCGCAAGACGAAGACGCACGTATCGTACGGTGATTGGCGATACGGGTCTCGACGTTGATGCGATGCGCCATCGCAGTATCCGTGGTCCGCGGCGGCGATGAGCACGGAGGCGCGTAAGAAGGCGCTGGCGGTGAGCGTCGCAAAGGCGCGCGTTTCTTTCCATCCGGGCATGACGTAGACAAACGTGAGCGGTTGCTTTGCGAGCTCGGCGCGTTCTAGTAAGGCTTCACACCATGTCGCGGCTTCATCGAGCACGGCGGCGACGAATGGTGGGTTTACCTCGTACGCCCCTCTCGCGGGCTTGAACGCGGCGAACGAACCCACCGAGCCAAACGCGGAATCGACGTCGCCAAACGCGCTGCAATGTCGGGAAAAATACGTATTCATCGGCGACGCGAAGCATTCCATGGTGACCTGAAGCATATCGTGTAACACACGAAAGACATCGGGCGAACACGCGGCTTGAAACCCGTGCCCATGTATGGTTTTGTACCTCAACAACAGGGCAAACATTCTATCGTGAAACGTATCGTCGTCCACGCCCTCGCCAGACTCTCGACCGTCGCCATCGCGCGCATAGTTTGCGTGCAACGTCCGCAACTTATCATACGATTCGTGCGTAATTTTCACGAAACAATCATCGAGTGATAAATCTCTCGAGCGTTTATGCACGGTCATCGTCGCCGAGGCGAGCTTGGCGACGCCGTTCGCGCCTCCGTCGACATACTTTTGTTTAATCTTTTCCAACTTTTCCACCTCGCGCGACGACGCTTGGTGCACGGCGACCTCAATCGCAATCGCTTCGACTTTGCTCAACCCCGCACGCATCAAATCCAACCCTAGTGCCCCCGCCGTGACGCCGTCGTGCACGACGTTTGGCAACAACGCGTCCGCGCCTTCCCCCGTCACGCCGCACATCCCACGCTTCACGCGTTTCCCTCCACTCTCAAACCCCTTCGCGCGCACCGCATCCTCGTACAATTTAGTCGCAAATCTCCAACGCTCGAATGCGAGCTGCGGAGGCGCTTCAATCTTCGCACGCTCGCACGATTCTCGAAACGCTTTACGCACGCGCTTCGCGCCCCTCGCGCGCGCGACTTCAATCCAAGCGCCAACCCGCGCGCTCTTCGGCGTCGCCCGCCGCGCGTCCACATCCGTCAGCACCTTGCACGCGTTCGCACCGCCTCGCGCGGTGACGGTGAAATCGTACGCCAGCCCAGAAGCGCGCACCGTTACCGCCGCCGCCGCCGCATCATCATCACCACCCGCATCATCACCCCCGGTCGCGACGACGACGACGACGCGCTTCGCCTTGGTGAGCTCGTGCAGCGGACCAGTGGTGACTCGGCGTCGTTTCGGCGTCGCCCCCGTCGTCGTCATCGTCAGCGGCGTCGCCGAATGCGTGCGCGCACGTCGTCAACGACCACTTCAAAGACGCAGCCGCGTTCGTCATTCGCGTGGGCGACGACGGCATTCTTCGCCGCGCGCGTCGGCGGCGATGCGCGCGGCGGCGCGGTCGGGCGATTGCGAGGACGCCGTCTTCAACGCGCGCGGTGACGCGTCGTCGGAGGCGCCGAACGCGTCGCGGTTCGCGCGCATCGCAGTCGTGGCGTTGCTCGCGTGCAGCGCGCTCGTGATGGGTTCTCTCGCCAGCGTCGCGGGCGTGCGCGTGGGCTTGACGACGACGTCATCGATGGCGCGCGAGCGGCGATCGGAGCGCCGCACGGTGGGTGGTGAGGCGTCGAAGAGTATACGGGGGGACGATAGGCTCGAGGGTAAGCTCGGGACGCGGCGGGGTCGAGACGTCGTCGTCGACGCCGACGCGGCGGACGCGACGGACGCGGCGGCGGTCAAGACGGCGCGTAAGGGTGCGTTTACGTATTGTGTGGTGCAGATCACGACGCCTGCGAACGCGCAGAGCAGATCGGTTGGGAAGTTTAAAGGCGAGGACTCGCCGGCGTTTTCGTCGACGAGTTACACGCACGTGGAAGCGGGCGGAATGAACAAGGATGTGATGTATTCAGCCTTGGCAGGGGCGAAGAAAGATGGGTGTAGGGGGCAGTGGTGGTTTATCGGCGACGACGACACGTTGTTTTACGCTAAAGGAATAGAAACGTGGATGACGCAACGCGCGCCGCAAAGCGAGTGGCTCGTGGCGCACGGAAATCTGTACGAACCAAGAAAACTCGAACAGAGCTGGTTCACTGGAGGAAGCGGCATGGTTCTCACCAATGCTCTAGTAGAGCGAGTGCTCGCCAAGTACGCCGCCGGCGAGCTCACAGCCATCAATGGAGCAGCTTTCCAGCAGTGTAGGTGTTTCGACGTCCCGTTCATGCGCGGTGTTCTCGAGAGTGGGGCGCGCGTGTTTCACCAACCAAACTTATTTTTGGATTCATGCCTCAATTGCGATCGTCGCGGGCTAGTCGGTGTGCCAATCGTATCGTGTCATGCCGCCACAATTTTTCGTCAGGTAAATCCACACGCCTCGGCTAAAGGGGGCGACGACTTTGAAGAAGCCGTGAAAGGCTTGTCTTATGCGCAGGTTGAGGATTTCGCGAAACTGAGCGCAATAGACAGGCGCACCTGGTTCGATGCAAAATGTAACTCTACGAAATAAATGCAGCAGCGCATCGCGTGTGTCGTCGCCGCAGTCATGGATGCGTCTTACATTTTATCCAAACGTCGCCAGCGCGCCACGTCGCCAGCGCGCCTCAAATGATGTTGAGCAACTTCACACGTCGGCACGCGCCGCCGCGCGTCGCCGCGAGCGTCACGGCATGAATCTCGTGACTACGCATAAAACGCAGCTGCACTATGGGCACGGCACGCGCAATCGCGAGGCGCGCACGGCGGTTCGTTGCTGGATAAAGTTGTTCTGTTGGCCTTGCGTTGGTGACGCTATGGACGAACCGGGAGACTGCGCGTACGCGCCGTTGGTGCTGACGTGGTATATTCCGCGCGTGAGGCTGGTCAGCGATGACGATGCCGACGGCGGTTGCGGCGTGGATGGTAAGCTCACTGGAGAGTACGTGAAGAAGTTGGTGACTGAGCTCGACGACGTCTTCGC
>Ga0181607_10004543_pt1 | contig 11870 bp, 5 predicted proteins | sample 041ome_9_FD_132420 | JGI IMG/M metagenome (GOLD analysis project Ga0181607, IMG submission 132420) | Coastal salt marsh microbial communities from the Groves Creek Marsh, Skidaway Island, Georgia - 041413US metaG (megahit assembly) | ecosystem: Environmental > Aquatic > Marine > Intertidal zone...
GAAGGCGGCTGATTCATCGTCGGCGAGCAATTTACGCGACTTGACGCTGTGGCGCACCGGGATGTTGTAGCGACGCTTCCACTTGTACGGCAGGGGCGGGATCTTACCCTTCTGCGCCATCACGTCCAAACGCTTCACATGCGGCTCGAAGAACGCCAACAACTCCTCGGTGGCTTCCTTGTCTTCGCTAGTCTTTGCCAACTGCGGTTGCAAATCAAACGCGATGGACGCTAGGTCGGTATCTTCCAGTGCTCCCAGGCCCGCGATTTCGTACGGGGTCAGGCTCGGGGGTAAGCCGAGATACGTTTCCACCTCTTTGGCGACTTCCGTGGGGTTTTCCTCGATGTCGTCAGTGTAAATTACGAGCAAATTCGGGAACTCCTTCAACCACACTTCCAAATACTCGGCGTACATGCTCCAGCCCAAAACCGAATGAAAGTCCAAGCACTCTCGAGTGAGAGTACCACTATCGGCGCCGTCTGCCTCTTTCACGCATTGCTCCAAGTACTCTTTCGTCTTCTTCGCCGTCGCTCCCCAAGTGTAGCCGTTTTCCTTCAACGCGCACGCGCTCAATCCCGACGCCTCCACGGGCGTCCCGTGAGGGTGATTCTCCTCCACGTATCGCGCCATCGCCCGTCCCACCGGGTCTCGCAGCACTACGATTGGCCGCAAATTTGGCATCAATCGCTTCATTGTCGACGCACAGCACGCGCAATTGAAATACGTATCACTCCAGTCCCCGGTGACGACGTCCCCGAGCTCGCGTTCAAACGCCTCGCCGTCTCGCTTCGCTTTCATCGTCTCGCTCGGATCATACGGGCTCCACGTCTCCCCGTGTCCGGCTTGCACCGCGCTAAAATACGCCTTCAGCAATAACTCCGGCGGTTCGCACATCTGCACCCCTTGCGTGGCGCCGTACACTGGATTAAAAAAATGCATCGTCTTTTGCCCAGTCGTCAACATGTCGTGCTGCGACATCAATCGCTTCAGTCGCCGCATCCCTCCCACGTGGCTCCCGATCACCGCGAACGACGGCAGACACGTCTGTTCGCCCGTCAGCGCCGGATCTTTGCTACACCGCATCGGTCCCGCCGCGCCGACGCTCGCCGCGCGTCGCGCCGCCCATCGGCTCACGTGCTCAAACTTCCAAATTGGGTGTTCAACGAAATACGACCCCGCGTACAGCACCATCGCGCACGCCACGAGCGCGAGCGCGCCTGGAATCAAATGCCTCACGTTTCTACGTCGTTCATCGTCGTTTTCGCGCCGCGGCGCCGCGACGGCGTCGACTACGGCGCCGAAACGTCCGCCAACACCATCGTCTTCGGGCCGTCGATCGCGACGGTCGTGCGCCGACGCGAACGAGCGATCGTCGCCGTCCGAGGTGCTGGCGACGAGATTGCTGCGCTCGCTCGCCGCGCGTCGCGCGTTCGCGGACTCGCGGGCGAGCGAGGCGGCGCGCGCCGCGCGGGACCACATCGCGTCGTCCTCTGGCGAGGGTCAGTTTTAGTGTTCGCCTTCGACGGCGCGCCGAAGCCGCGGAGCGTGCGATGGATTACAAGCTAACGACGCTCGGCTAAGGTGTCTAGAACGCGAGGAAATAAGGGTAAACACACGCCCAAACACTGCTTGGCCGCGTGCGGGGCGCCCGGGAGGTTGACGACGAGCGCGCCGGCGACGGCGACGCCGGCGACGGCGCGAGAGAGCGCCGCGCGCGGCTCGGCGATCGAAGTCACCGCGCGAATGGCTTCTGGAATGCCCGGGATCTCGCGCGCAAGCACGCGCGCGGTTGCTTCGGGGGTGACGTCGCGCGGCGCGCACCCGGTACCACCGGTGGTGAGCACGAGGTCGCATCGAGACGTCAAGTCTCGAAGCGCGGCTTCGATGTCGTCGACGTCGTCGGCGACGACGACGCGCGATGTCTCCGCGATGACCAACGCCCCAGACGCGGCGGCGTACTCACACACCGCGCGTTCAACTAACGGCCCGCTCTCGTCCGCGTACGTCCCCGCGGCGGCGCGGTCCGAACACGTCAACACGCCCACGCGCACGCTTCGCGCCGCTGCGCCGTCCCGAAGCGCGCACGCCGCCGCGACGGCGTCTCCGCCGCCACTCGACAGCTCTTCCGCGGGCGTGCAGCAAACCTCGCTCAACGCACCGCTCACACTCACGAACGGCGCGCGCGTGGCGCCCACCGCGTCGCGCGGCGTCGCCTCGAGCGCCTCCAACGCGTCGTGCTTCGCGTGCAACCGCCGTCCCGACTCAAACGCCGCCAACTGTTCCGCGCTCGCCTTTACCTGATGCTTCTTTTTCCAATCCCCGTACGGTTCGCCGTACACGTATTCACACGCTTCGTCGTACGTCATGGGATACCCCACCGTTCGCGCGCCGAGGAGCGTCCACTTGGCGCAGCAGTTTCGGCAAAAACCAGCGAGATTCATGAGGTCGATATTTTGCACGTCGTTTCGCGCGCGCATGTGCGCCAACAGGGCGCGAAAGGCGTGCGCTTCGATTTGAGTCTGTAATGACGTCATTCGAGCGGCGATGCGCGCGCGCGCGAGGGAACGCGCGCGCGCGAGTGTGACGCCGGCGCCGAAGCGTCTGGCGTCGGGACGGCGGCGGAGGCGACGGCGACAACGCGTGGCGGTTAAATTACATCGGGCGGCGACGCTCAGCCCTCTGCGCCGTGAATCTGAAACGCGGCGTACTCTTTCCAGAGCGCCTCCATGTGCTTGATGTACGGCGCCGCCACATCGGGTTGGTTGCGAGCTATCAACACGTTGTCGTGATTGTCCAGCACGCCCGCCCGCGTCCAATTAAACGAACCCGTGATGACCACGGGATCGTTCGTCTCACCGTCGATGATGGCAAATTTATGATGCATCATCCCGCGCTTATTCGGATCGTTCGAGTGCGCGTCGCATCGTACGTCTATTTTCCGCGCCTCGCTGAGCTCTCGAATATCCGAACCGAGCGAGTCCACGTTGTTCGCGTCCGTGACGATTCGCACCCTAATCCCACGTTTCGCCGCGCGTTGAATCGCTCGCTTAATATCATCGCACGTAATCGTAAAGCACACCACGTCCAGCGTCGACGTCGCCTTGTCCAGCGTTCGTATGAATTTCACCAGAGACGTCGTGTGGTGCGCCTTGTCGCAGTGCGCCTTCGTGCACCGATAATTCGCATCCAGCACGCTTCGACACGGCATGACGGCGTCGGGGAATATTAAGATTTCCGTGGACTGCGACGTGAAATGCGCGTGCGCCTCGTGTTCGGCCGCGCTTTCCCACGAGTTGGTCTCGGCGTTGAAGAAGGATTTTTTCGCTCTGGCGCCAACCGTCAACCGTCGCGTTCCGGTGCGCGACGTCGCGCGACGCGCGCGGCGCGGGGCGACGGGGCGCCCGAGCGGCACGGCGCGCGACATGCCGCGCGACGTCGCGATGGCGCGACTGCGTCTCGGGACGGATCGTTCGTGACGACGCGTCGGTTCTGGTCGGTCGGTCGGTCGGTCGGTCGGTCGGTCGGTCGAGCGGTCGAGCGGTCGAGCGGGACAGTTACTCCTCCGTCGGCGGGCGGCGTTTTCGCTCTAACGAGAGACGGCGACGGCGCTCGATCGCGAGCGATGAGATGTTTTCGTATTAAAAGGTGGGATTTGCGTCGATCGATGTGGGTGTGCCGGCCTCGGTCGACGTCTTCGTCATCGCGGCGGCGGCTGGACGTACGCCGGGCCGAGCGCGGCCAACACGACGGGCAACACGACGACGGCGTGGATGAAGCTCGCGGTGAGCGTGACGACGATGAAGGTTGCGAACTTTGTGAAGAAGACGATGGTACATCCGAGCAAGCATGCCGCGGCGGCGATGGATGAGAACCAGCCGGCGGTGATGGCGCCTCCGACGATGCGGAGCGCCGAGAGTGAACGCTCGTCCTTTGTCATGGGTTGGTTATGCGTTGATACGTACGCGACAGCGATGTGGCTGATATAATCGATGCTGAGACCGACAATAATCTGCACGCACACGGATTCGATGATGCCCAGACGCCATCCGCGAAGCGCCATGAAGGCGACAAAGTATACTACGACGGAGGCGATGCAAAACGTCGCTGCGGCGGCGATTTTGACGCTCAAGGTGCAAAGAAATAGAACCATAAACGCCAAAACTAACGAATATACGACGGTCAACGAAGCGGCTGATTTAAGTTCGTCAACCGTATCTGCGAGAACCCACGTATCGCTTGATTGAAACGCGCCGCGCGTCTCCGGAGGCCCAGTCGAGATCTTTGCCGCAAACCACGTTTCCCAGAAATCGTGCGCTTTTCTGATTTCATCAGCCGTAGACACCCTGCGCGCCGACGTCGGTACCGTGATTGCTGAGTATGCGACACAGAGATCATCGCCCAGGCGATATTTGTCGCAGTCGTCTCTATTTCGTATGAAGCGCAGTAAGCCGTACGTATTCACGTGATTGGCGAACGTTCGAACGGCGTAACGAAAGTCTTGTCGAGCGATGGGTAAACCGTCGATGTGTGCACCGAGTAATCCTCCGTCTTTGAGCCATACATCAAGATCATATATCCAACAATTGACCGTCGTTGGAGACACGATGCGATCGCGCATCGATCTAAGCTCGGCACAGAATTCTAGCAACCATATCTGAGAGTCTTCGTCGGAAAAATCATACGACGCATTCGGCTCAACGAGCCACACTGGAACGCCAGAGTACGACAGAGACTTATCAGATATAGCGGACACGCTCGAGCGCGCGGCATCGAGGCCGAATGTGAACTGGACGAGGACGCTTTCTTCGTAGCGAGACGAGTTAAAACTCTCCGCGGCGAGCGTGTAATCGTGGATAACGTGGCCTTTTGGCCACAGAGACAGTGACTCGTCGCCGGTTTGCTTCACGATGTTGAGCCCAAGAAGCACGGCGCCGACAATCATGGCAACAAATACCACATTAAGCGTCCACTTCCAATACACGAGGCGAGTAAACGTCGCAGCAAGTAAATCCCGGCGACGACGCGACGTCCTCCGAGGTGAGAGCGCTGGAGACGTCGATGCGGACGATGCTTCATCTATCAAAGGGCGTCCTTCGACGGCAAATGATGGACGTAGTGCTAATGCAACCGGATCTAATGGTGCGGATGCCATGCGCCTATGGATGACACGACTGAGAGTTTCAGGAAAGTCACCAAAATCGATTGTCGCTCTCCGTTGCGCAGATCCACGACGAGCCACCACAGTCGGATTTACGTCGACTACTTCCTCTTGAGAAGGCATCACGCGGTTTCTCGAGACCGCGATGCGCTTCCACTTTTCATTCAAAATCAACACCGAAGATGTCACGACGATACTGACGAGTAGGAGAAAAATAATCTGCGTCGCCATAAATGTGCCAAATAGCCGAACGGGAGGAATGGAGCTCGGAATGCTGCTTGCAAAAGCCGCCGCTGTAGTGAAAGATGTGATACTTATACTAAATGCCGAGTGACGTAGGGTCCATTGCATGCGTTCTTCTAAAGTTGCGTCCAGGCTCTCTTTTTCCTCGACGTTGTTCGCGCTCGCCTGCCAATGATCGTAAATCACGAAGACGTCGTCGGCGCCGATGCCGATAGATAGGAAAATTCCCGCAATATGAATTATGCCGAACCATTCTCGTCTGTACACTTCATAGTAAGTCGCATGCGTGAGAAGAGTCGCACCGATTATACTAATCATGCTGCAAATGGCGAGTGAGAGCGAGCGGGTGTGCAAAGCGATGAACGCCACCGTCACACACAGCGAGCCCACGGCGAATACGCAATCCTTCGCGAGACGATCATCCAGCATCGAGTTGTACGCATTAATGTGCCGCCAGGAAGCGAAGGTTCCCGTGGAAACAGATGAGACGTCAGAGTTGAAATGTTCGATGACGTGCCGAGCCACATTCTTAACCCAAATCGTCGACTGATCACTGTATGAAAGCCGAAACACGATGGCCATCCTGCGCGGCTCGCCTCGCTCTTGCGCCACGTTTGGCAAGAAAGCATCGTTTATTAATATTCCGAACGGTGCCCCGAAAGCCTCGATTGCGTCCCACGAGCTGGACCAGCGTAAAATCACTTCTATCCCGAGCATTGTATCCCACACAGCAACCGCATCGATTTCACGGCACGCCACCGCGTCGAGGTTTTTATTCATCTTCGCGACGGCGATTATCTCCCCGACCGTAGGATCCACGTGCTCTATAAAATCGCAAATACCAATCTTAAACTCTCCGATCATGCATCGCGCGCTACTCGTGACGTCGCAAGGATATTCGTGACACGCGGCGACGGCGTCGCACATCGATCGATGCGCCGCCTCGACGATCTCGCGCGTAAACATTCGATATCCGCATTGATCGCGAATAAAATCCAAGCGCGCCGATACTTCTGCAAACGTCCCTTGCCCAAGCTTCTGTGCGCCTTCGAAGACGTCCAATAAACCCACCAATCGATACATATTCTCGATGTCAAAAATACTAAACGCCGCCGCGCATCCGTCCCCGTATCGATCCTCCGCGCACGTGTCCTCGTAGCCCCACGCGTGCTCGATGTTATGCTTTAAAACGCACACTTGGCGAAGTGCGTTCGCGATATCACTCGGTGTGTCACCCTTGCGATCCACTCGACTGACGATGACGTGAAATTCATTCGCCCCCGTGCCGCCGTCGACGCCCGATTTCGCGTTCAATCCCAAAATCCGCCGATCGAGACTCGACGCGAGCCTTCTCGTTGGCGGCAAACCAAGGAACGGCGGTGGTGGCGGCGGCGATGGTGGCAGCGGTGGCGGCAGCGGTGGCGGCAGCGGTGGTGGTGCGAGTCCATCGCTCGACGACGCATTCGTCACCAATAATCTCCGCCGCGCCAGTCGCCTCGATTGCAAATCCAACGGCGTCGCCGCGCTCCAGCGCTTCGCGAGCCCCACCGCCAGCGCCCTCGTCGTCCTCGGCGTCCCTCGCGCGCGATACGATTCCAATGACGTGTCTATGCTCAGCGCGACGTCTTTCGTCGCGATAGCGTACGCTGCGAGCGCGATGAGACCCAACGCGCACGCGAGCGCCGCCCAAGGCTGTTTGACCACGGTTCGAGTGAAAACTTTAACGGGCCACGAGACGCGTGTGGGGCCGTCGCGAGGCATGTCTGCGAGCGTTTACGCGAAGATCAAGATATAATACGCGCCTGGAGCGCGTTTGAGCGCGCGTGAACGCGGACGCGCGATGCGAACCGCTTTGGAGTGAGGACGCGCGCTCGCGGTTCTCCGGCGCCAACGAGGCGCGGAGCGAGCCGCGCTCGATCGGTGCGTCCGGTTACAGAGTGCTACTATGATATTGAAACAAAATATTGTATGGTTTAGTTAAGATCATCGACGAATGCACAGACGGTGGATTTCAGCTCGGGAATCACCGGATCTTTACCGACGTAACAGTCGAAGAGCGCGCGACAGAGCGAGGCGTCGGCGATGACGCTCACGCGTTTACCCTTGATGAACGTCGCGAGCTCACCCTCGGACGTGGCGTGAAAATCCAACGAAGTCCCCTTTTTAAAACTCACACCATCGAAAATCGCCTCAAACGCCCTCAACGCCGGCGAATCGGCGTCCATCGCCGGTCGTATGCGTTCCGCGAGTGCCTCGACGATTTTATCGCCGCCGACGTTTCGCGCGAAAACCAATCGCACCAAGCGTTCGTACGACGCCGCATCACCATCGCGCGCACCATCGACGTCAACATAAAATCCGCACGCGTACACTTTTACGCTCAACCCTGCGATGCGTTTCACGCGGGCGCCGCGTCCCGCGAGCGCGAGCGCTTTATCGCCCGGCGTCATCGCCGCCGGCACCTTCAGCCCCGTCCTCGGCTCCGTCACCATCGCCGTCGCTTCGCTCGATGGCGTCGAACCCGCATCGCTCGGCGCGGACGTCGACGCCAGTCCCGGTCGCGCGCGCGTCGGTCGTCGTCGTCGTCGTCGTTCGGCCGACCTCGGGCGCTCGACACCGTCGACACCATCGGCGGCATCGGCGCGCGTCCACGCGCGTCCGTCCCCGCTCGGCGCGCGCGTCGACGCGGGCGACATCTGTTCGCGCTCCGGTCGCGCGCGCGTCGTCGCGCGCGTCGCCGCGGCGCCGCGCTCTGGCGCGCGCGCGGTGCGGTCGGTCGCGCCCATGGTCTCACTCATGAATCATACGATTCATATTGTGATCGCCGCTGATCTGTCATGAAGTCTTCGTTTGTCCGAACTAAAAATCGACGCCGCGTCGGTTTTTAGTTCGATGCGCGAGCTGCGCGCCTCGACCGCCGCATCCGCCTCTTCGCGACGCGCCGACCGACGCACGCACGCAACCATGGGACACAACGATATCTGGGCCTCTCACCCGGCCAACTACGGCAAGGGTTCTCGACGATGGTACGCGCGACGACGACGCGAACGCGACGCGCGCGATGGGACGACGACGCGATCGCGGGGCGAGACGACGACGACGGTCGCCGCGCGCGCGCGCGATGCGACGGCGCGAGACGACGGCGAAGGGTGATTGGGTATTCGTGGCTTCGCGCGCGAGGACGATGATGCGCGGGAGGGCGATGCGTGGGACGTGGGACGGCGCGCGAAGAGAACCCTTGCCGACCCTAGGGCTTTGAGCCCGAGCGAGCGCGAGCGAGCGACTGACCGAGGTGTTGTTTTACGATGAACGCAGCCGCGTGTGCGAAAACCAGTGGGCGATCATTCGCAAGTACGACTTGAACATCTGCCGTCAGTGCTTCCGGGAATACGCGAAGGACATCGGTTTCGTTAAGAACAACTAATGTTCAAAGTGAAGACGACGCGCGCGGGTTGACGCGCCGATTAGCTAGCGGAGAGTAGACGAGGATCGTATGTGTTGTGAATGTCGATACGACCAGTTACTTAATACAGTGTGCGAACCTACCTATCAGCCGCTCAATTTTTTGCCGCTACGCGTATGACGGGGAGACGGGTCGCGCAAGAGTTTGCGTTGATCCTCTACGTCGGACGCGAGTCTTTTTATCGCGTTTAATCGCTTGAGCTTTTTCGGCGGACCCATGACGACATCGTCTTCTCGCACTTTTTCGGCGGCTTCCCCTTCGCCGGCGGGCTCGTCGTCCTCGCTCGGCTCCGCCATTTCTTCGTCTGCGACGTCGGCGGGCTCGTCTTCTTCGCTCGCCGTCGGAGCAGGCAAACGTCGCGGCGGCGCGTCATCATCCGCGCGCATGAAACCGAAGTTATCCAGTGTTTCGTGGGTGCGCCTGACTTCTTCCATCGACTCTTCGTCGTCTACCAAGGCGCCCGTGCGCGAGAGGAGCGTGTCGACTAAAAAAGTTCCGCGATACAGACGCTCGAGACGCGAGCGATGACGCTCGGTGTACGCCCGACACGCTCTAGTGATTTGAGAAATCTCCGGAACCTTGCTCAGTTCCTCCATGGTGTGTGTGCGGAAGATGGCGGCGAGAACGTGTTGCGCGACGTGGCACGTGCGTCCGTTTGTGTTCCACTCGCGCACGCACTTGAGCACTCGCGCGAGCTTGTCTTCGTGCAACGGCTCGACGCATTTCCGGAGTCTGGCGTCGCCATTTTCGTAGTCACTCTCCAGAAGTTTCGTCAAAACACGAAGAAGTGCACCAGGGCGCTCGAGTCTGAGCGCTAAATCGATCGCCTTCGTGACTTCGCCCGAGCGCTCGGCGTTGAAGAATGCTTGCTCGCGTTCGACGGCGAGGGCGTGCTTCTTCGCCGCATCGGCGGTGGTGCTCGACGTGGAGTCCTTCCACAGCGCCATGGACGCGTCGGTGCCCCCAGTGGCGATCCAATCGCCATCGCTTGCCACGGCCAGCGCCCAAGCTTTGTCTTCGTGCGCATCGATGGATGCGGCGCAAGACCCAGAGGTGACGTTCCATAAATTCAACAGCCCGTCGCCACCCGTGGTGACAAGCTGGGTACCTCGAGACATAAATTTAATGCTCAACACCGCTGCGGTATGACCTTCGAGCGTGCGCAAGCAAGCACCGTTGGTGTCGCTCCCAGCACGGTCATCGGCGCTCCAAATCTTCACCATCTTGTCGCCGCCCGCGGTGGCGAGTACGCGATCCGAAGGAGAAAACGCGCACGCCCAAACTCCACGACGATGGCCGCGTAGCGTGGCCAACGGAACTAAATCGGGCATTTTCCAAATCTTCGCCGTCTTATCGCTCGAACACGTGGCAACCATGCGGAGGTGCGGCGCAACGGCAACGCCGTTGAGGGACTTGTCGTGCGCCACTGTGGCCGCCGTAGCGTTCAATTCGCCGTCGCCATTTCGCCGAACTCCATCTATGTCCCATACGCGAAGCACGCGGTCGACGCCACCCGAAATGGCAAACGGTGCGCCATTTTTCGAGTTCGGGGGAAACGCTACCGCGGCAACTGCGCCGACATGGCCTTCGCCGACGGCGATGCACTCTCGCGTGGCGGCGTCCCACAGTCGTACCGTGTGATCCTTCGCGCCCGTCAAAATGAGCGCTGTCCCGTCCGTCGTCATCGTGGCATCAACCGAGAGCACAACGGCGCTGTGACCGTTCAAAGATCCGACACATGACATCGTCGTCGGATCAAACATACGTACCGTGGGCGAGTTGGTGACCACGGCTACTTCTCTCGGCGGTCTCGCGAGCGTTCGCTCGTCTTCATTCTCGTTCTCGTCGCTATCGCCATCGATGTTTCGCTTCTTTTGAAGTGCTTGCTCTTTCGCACCGGGTACGAACGCCAAACCGATCACTTCATCCGTATTCGCAACAATTTCGCGTTCAATCTCCAACGACGTCGTCTCTGCGTTGGCCTGGTACGTCAACAAACGCGCGTCGCCGCTCACGCCAATCAAACGGTTCCCATCGTGTGTGAGCGCACACTTCGTGAACGTTCCCGCGGCGGCTTCAAAATCTTCGTCATTATCATCGCCTCCTTTGGTGAGCGTATTTACCGCTACGAGAGGTGCGGACTCGATCGAATGCTTCGCCGCGTTCTCGCGCCAAACTCGAACGCGTCCGCCGTCGCCGACGACGGCGAAAATGACTCCGCGCCCGCCCGGCGGCGGCTTCACCTTGCAGTCGCGAACGATGGCTGAATCCGGACGTAAAATCACGCAATCCTCGATCGTTTCGTGAACCGCCGTCGTCGTTCGCGGATTGAGCGTGTCTAAATCAAACGTTCGAACTATTTTGTCCCGCCCCGCGGTGAGCAACGTGTTCGATTCGACGTCGATTCGAATCGACGTCACCGCACTCACGTGCGCGTTCGCCACGAACGCGACGCAGCCATCGGATGAGGCCTTCTTACCCTTCTTCCCGACGCCCGCCTCGCCCGTGAGCGACCACATCGCGAGCGACCCATCCTCCGCCGCGGTGAACGCTCTCGCCTCTCTAACGCTCGGATGAAACGCCGTCGCCGTCACCGCCCCTCCGTGCTTCCCGCGAAACGCGTGCGTGCAGTACCCCCGTTCGATGTCCCACACTCGCGCCGTTCGATCGGCGCTCCCCGTGCACAACAGCGTCCCCGTGACGTCCACGCACATGTCCAACACCGGCGACGTCTTGTGCGGCGACCACGCCTTCGTCCTCCGCATCGTCGTCCCCCCCCTCCCATCCTCCACGACGTCCAACCGCACGACGCGTCCGCTCCGACTCGCGCAAAACACCTTCGTCCCGCTTCGATCCATCGCGATCGACGTCATCGCCTCCCCATCGCCCTCGTCCCGCGCGAGCGCCGTCGTCGTCGACGTCGTCGCCGCGTCGCCTCGCGTCGTCGTCGACCGCGTCAGCGACACCCCTCCCTCGCGCGTCGCGCACGCGTACACCACCTCATCC
>Ga0181607_10004549_pt1 | contig 11865 bp, 11 predicted proteins | sample 041ome_9_FD_132420 | JGI IMG/M metagenome (GOLD analysis project Ga0181607, IMG submission 132420) | Coastal salt marsh microbial communities from the Groves Creek Marsh, Skidaway Island, Georgia - 041413US metaG (megahit assembly) | ecosystem: Environmental > Aquatic > Marine > Intertidal zone...
TATCAGTTTGTTAAAAGTTGGTAACATTAATTTTACAGCATCTTGGTGTGCCTCGTCAAGTGGATGTGTGGTGCCACGTGGATAGTCATTCAATAATGCCCATTGATTGAAACCCATCATCCTTTCTCCAAATGAAAACCATTTGGTAAAATCTATTTCATCATGCAGTGCATTCATAAAAGAATCCTGATCCTTGTGTTGCTTGAATTCATCGTAGAACAAACTATTGTCTGCCAGTGTGAACATGAATGGTATTTCCTTCTTTTCAAGTATGTTCTGCAACCAGATGATGCTCTTCCAACTGAGGTACGTCTCATGATATTGATTGGCCGCATACTTGTAAATAGAATTAGCGAAATTTTTTACACCTGTTTCCTCATGAATCTTGATTCTCCTTTTCCAATGTTCTGTCTGTTCAGATGATTCTGCAATATGAACATAGGCTTCCTCATTGCCTGAGTCAGTGTCCCATGGGGACATAGAAGCCCATCGTGTATTTTCTAAATTCCTGTGTCTTGGCATGGCCCAATCATACCTTGAAAGGAAACTCCACATCACAACCACACATTCAATATCAGAATGGTTCGAGACAGCATCAAAAACCCTACGTGCTATCCCGCTGTTTCCGGACCCTGGCGATGCAACACAAACATATTCATGATCTTGTTTTTTAAGTCCATGTGCCCATGTCAATTTGCTAGGCACCTTGCCCTTCTCGTCATCACTCAACTCATGGCCAAACGTGAAACTGCAACCGCCCGCTATAAATTTTTTAGTCATATATTTTCAAAATGTTATTTAAAAGTGGAAACATGTCTCCAAAATTTTCCTTCCTGTACTTGTCTGTCTGTAGAATACGTTGTTTCCGCTGTTCTCTGATTTCCGGTGTGTCCCTGTCAGCGGCGTTCATGAAGCGTATGCTGGGCTGATAGTCCGTCAGCATGTGATACCTGTCCTGAACTATGTCCTTTACCTGTCTGGGCAAGGTCTGTATGTTGAACACGTCTGGATCGAAACAGGTGTTCACGTAGAAGAACTTGGGCTGGAACTGTGCCACCCACAGTGCCATCTTGGCCCAGTTGAACACGTTGAAAATACTCACCGTGGAACATATCTGGAAGTCCATGTTTGGCGTCTTCATTTCCTTGAACTTGACAAGATTATGATTCACTTCCCTCCACTTGGCAGGATGCCTCTGATACTCGAAAGGTTCCCCTACATCATCAATACTGAACGCTACCTCAACATGCTTGAAGTAACTCCACAGGTCAAATATATCCTGTGGTGGCAACTGGGTGCCGTTGGTGTTGTAGTGTATGTCTATGTTCTTGGCATACCCCTTCTCCACACAGTGCATCAGTATCTTGAAGTGGTCCCGGATCATGAACGGTTCGCCGCCTGTGAATTCAAAGTACTCCACGTGTTTTAGATCCTCCTGCAGGTCCTCAAAAAACTGTGGGTTACGTTTTGGCCATCCACCCTCCTTCAATTGTTTTCTTGCAAGGGGATTATCTTTGCCCTTGGCTGTCTCATAGTCAATCTCTTCCTGTGCCCACTTGCTGGAACTCCATGATCCGCATATCCTACACTTTAAATTACACACGTTGCCCAACTTAAAGTCTATGAACTTGAGTGTTGGCTCGCTATTAGGTGTCCAGTCAATCAAACTTTTCTTCATTTTGTATATGCTGTTTTGCCTTTTGGAAGTTTTTCCTGCATCTTCCTCCTGCCAACAACTCTGACAACCTTTAGGTCTTTCTCCATTGCGAAACTGTGTTCTAAGTATATCCATGTATCCTGTGTCTTGTATAGATTTTAGACTCTGCTCGTAGACTTTGACCCCCGGCACACTGCCCTTGTAAAGACAACACGGAGATGCCCCACCATTTACATCTACTTCAAGGTGTGTCCATGGAAGAGGACAGACATTAGATTTTATATACTTTTCCACCACTCCAACACCTCCGGGTCTTTTGCAAGTATCTTTTGAATGTCAGAACCCCTTCTCTTGTCGATCATATCACATTGGGCTTTGCCATCACGCCATCCCTTTGCACAGGTTTCTTCATCATACCTCTCATCGTTGGTGGGGTGATTCATGAGATCATCCAAACCATCGAGGAATGCCATGTTGAAAACATTTCTTTTTTCATCCTTGTATTTTTCTTTTACTCTAGAAACCAATTTATTCAGAAGTTTCCGTGGCATGAAAAGTGGACTCATGTATGTGTCTGGAGCGAACGTGAAAACTTTTTTGCAAAGTAGCGGTACCTTTAACTCCTTTTGTAGTTCATACATGTTCTCTAAATCAAACAATCCCGGCAGAGTAACCGTGAGGTCCAATTGTAGTTGCCTCGGGTGTCTCATCCATTTCCTAGCATAACGCATGTTTGCCAACCATTCGTCATATTTCAATCCAGTCCTGATGTATTCCCCGATCTCACCTGTGGCATCAATGGAAGCATTTATCTGCCAGTCTTGGAATTTAGATAACACATCATCGAATAAGTTTTTTCCAAAGAAAGTTATCCTACTCATGTTTGAATTGTACCTCGCAAACACTTGGTCTGCGTATCCCAATTCTATCACCCTCTGCATCGCTGTCCAGTGTATCTTCCACATCAAAGGTTCACCTCCACACCAATAAAACTCCTTGACCGATTTATTTTCAACAGCATTTAAGAATTCCTTCACCACGTGTTGATCATAAAACTGCTCTAGTTGTGATTTTACGTCCTTCTCCATCCATGGTTCCAGGTCACCGGCTTTCCTGTTTTCGGTCTCCCAACTTGAACTAAGGGGCGGTCCACACATTCTGCATGTAAAATTACAGAGATTGCTGAACCTGTAATCCCAACTAGTGACTTGCATTGAGGTTCCCCCGTCGTCATTCGTAGTTGCAAACGCTTCGTTTATCTGATCCCTGTAGAACCTGTTGAAGTGTTGCCTGTAAACCTGTGCGTTGAGTAGTCTATGATTACAGGTTGCACACTGAGGTATCTCTTCGCCTGCCATTAGTTTTAGCCTGACATTTTTCATGTAATTAGAATTCCAATGCTCTTCCAGTGGAAGAAGTTTTAATTCGTCCTTGGCATCGGGGCCACTGCTGTCTATGTACTGTTTGAAGTTGGTCGATTTCTCCAGAGATGCACAACACAATCGCCTTTCCATTTGGGGTGAAATGAACGTGTGTGTCCAGGGAGCCATGCAGAATGTTTTATTACCCTCACTTGGTTTAATTCTCTTCATACAACTCCGCCAATTCTGGAAATGTGTTGACTATGTCCTCGTCCCTGATCTCATCCATCTTTTTCATGGTATCTTTGAACTTTTGTATATCCTTGTTGTTGTCTCTTCTCATCATGTAATCAAGACCGGACTCGAACCCTTTCGTTGCCCTTGTCAGGTGATCAAGTGGTCGTAGCCACTCCAGATGTTTCTCGTATTTTTCTTTTACTTTTTTCTTGAAACTGTCTGGCAGTAAATCTATACGCTGAGCATATGGATATTGTAAAAGATTAAAATTGAAATCTTGTGGTTTCAACAGTCCTTGCTCTACCCAACTTCTATGGAAGTCAACGATGTGTAACGAGTTTATCAACCCAACGGTGCTTGAAATGTAGAAATCCACCTGCGGACAAACCTTCATCATACGTTTTCTATTTTCAACTACGTTTTTCCATACTGTTCCTTTACGCATGTATTCTGCCCTGTCGCCTTCGGCATCCAAACTTGCACCTATAGAAACAGAGTCAAATTTGTTCCAGAGTTCCAGCACATCCATATCTTTGAATTTGAGTCTAGTAAAGTTTGTGTTGTAGATCAATCTTACATGATACATTTTACGTTTGTCCAACTCCTTGAGTATCCTGTAGTGTTCTTCCATTATCAAAGGTTCTCCACCTGCGAAATAAAACTGCTCAACATGATCAAATTGCTCTAACATCTGGTTCCAAATATCGTCTGAGTTTCTGCCGACCCGCATGACTTTTGCATGTCCGGGAGGGCCTCCATTTAATTTTTTATGATCTTCATACCAATTACTGCTGAACCATGTACCACAACTTCTACACGCTAGGTTACACAAGTTACTGAATCGTATATCCCAGTATTTGATCACAAAGTCTGCCGTGCCATCTGCTTGGGTGTTCTCTGTCATTCCTATGTTGTGTCCAAAATGCTTGTTAGAACTTAGGCGTAGGCTGAAAAATCCTGACTTCTCCTGATCATAACACTTGCCACACTGTTTGCTTTTCTTGTTGTTCAACATATTGACCCGCATCTCTTTCATGTCTGGTCCGTTGAACACGGTCTCCATAGAGTCCTTGTTTAAATTTCCTACAGGATACTTGTCTAGGCCAAAACAGCAAGGATATGCCCTACCATCTGGAAAAGCGTGTAAGTGAAGCCACGGCATCATGCAGAAAGTATCGCTCTCTAACAATAACTCCTTCTCTTTAGGAGTCATGTCTTTGATTTTTAGTTTCTCAGGCTCTTTCGCCCCGTACTCATATGCCACGGTACCATTCTCCTATAATTGGGAAAGTCTTCTCGAAGGCCTTTCCTGATCTTTTGTCGTATTGACTGTAAAATGCTTTGAAATCTTTTTGCAGTTTACTCTGTTCGGCCGCACCTGCGTGTGGGGTCTTCACTACGTCTAAATAATCTATTAATCTCTGTGTCTGATTTATTTCCATGTGTTCTAGGTGTTTCTCGTTACTACTTAAGAACTTTACCAAATCCAGTTTAAATTTATTTCTCAGGTCATCCGGTAGCACTAGTGGTGATTGAAAACTTGGGAACCTTAATATGTTAAGTGTGAAATTGAGAGTTGGTCCATACACTTTACTCGCACTCTTGAACCATACCATCTTCTCTAAAAATTCTGGCAACGTTTCTAGGCATAAAGCATTTATGGTTGCCATGTTGTGTATTTCAGATGGCACTTTATCTACCATCATATGTAAAAGATTAGAATGCCACGTTCCAAAATCTAATCCGTCCCTGATATATCCTGCCTGATCGAAAGTTGCTTCGCAACTAGTGTACAGATGGAAGTTCTTGAATCCTTTCAACTTTGTTTTGAATCTGTCTATAATACTGTCTTTTGCTCCTAGGTTAGAGTTTATTGCAATCCTCATATCAGGATTCATCTTATCGCCCTGTGTCTCTATCCAATCCAACAGTCTCCATAGATTAGGACTCATCATTGGCTCTCCACCTGTAATCCTCAACTCATCTAGGCTTTTGTGCAGATCCGATTCCCACCACTTGTAGAATGCTTCCACATAGGGATTGGTCTCGTCCTTCTTGTATGGTTCTGCAGAATCATGAGCATGTGTGAAATGATTACGTCCGTCGGATTGTAGACCGGTGTATGGACCTTGCCTCTTGATGTTGTTGGCCCATGTAGAACTGAATTGAGGATTACAATATGTACATGCGAAGTTGCACGTCCTGTCAAACGCTATCTCTAGTGTTTTTAGATTTACATTGTCATTGTGATCATTTGTGTATGCCTTGTCCAGGTCTTCATTTGTGAATATCTTTGATTTGTAGACCCTATCACTGATATTGTCTCTGCCAACGTCTTCTATCTTCCAACAATACTCACACCCTGCAGGTCTCTCACCGCACTGCATCTGTCTACGCTGTTCCTTCTTCTGCCTTGTGTTGTGTATAGCACTGGGATTCATCTTGATCTCTTCTAGATCAATCTTGTGCGGAAGTGGGTGGTGACAACTTGTGGTCATGCCACTGCCCAACCATATGGTCGCATTGTACCACTTGGCTCCACAGAAACTCGCACTCTTTGTGTCTAGTATTTGTTTCTTATATTCTAGATCATTCATGCGTTTCTGCACTCCTCCCAGAATTCTTCCATCTCAGGGAAGGTGTTAAGGAACCTTGTGAGACGTCTGCGATCGTGTTCGTTAAAGAAGGCGTAAAAGTTTTTTTTGCTTTGCGTACTTGCGTCCGCGTTTTCGCGCCAGTAAGCGAGGTTCCTCTGCATCTTCTGGATCTCGAAGTCCTTGAATACGTGTAGCCCGTTTCCCTCGCCGGAGTTCTTTTTCATGTACTCTATGTTCTCCTCATGTATTGATCGATATGACTCGGGCAACATCGTTATTTGTTGCCATGCGGGTTGCCTCAGCAGTGGCACGTCAAACCATACCCTCTGATAGGTCTTCGAGTACTTGGTTCTCAGTTCTAATATCTTCGCCAACAACTTGTCCATACTGGTTATGCTTAGATTGTTGTATGTGCATATGAATGTTATACTGTTACGGCCCGGTATCCTGTCAAGGAACTCTTCTACGTTGTCCATCATGTAATTGAAATCCAGGCCATGCCTTATGTACTCTGCCCGTTTTCCGTATGCGTCCACGGACACAAACTGCATCATGTGTTCCACTTTCTCCTGCATACATATTTCCTGGGCCATGTTGAAGTACTTCTCCTTGACCTTTTTGTCTGGTGGACACATGTTGCTAGTCACGTTAAGGTGTAGATCTTGCTTGGGATTGTCAATTATGTATTGGAAAACCTTGTAGGTGTTCTTGTCCATCATGGGTTCACCCCCGGTCATACGGAAGTGTTTTAGATTCTTGTACAGCGTTGGCCACCATCTCCAGAAAGCATCAACGTAGGGGTTCTCCTCCCTGTTGGGTATGGGACGTCTCCTGCCCTGGAAGTGTTCAGGTGCGTTGTGGGATGGGGTTGTGGGATATTCACCGTATCTATCTATTTCCTTCGCCCAAGTGGTTGAGAACTGTGGTGAACAATAACTGCACTTAAAATTACAGGCGTTATTGAAGTTGACTTCCACGTACCTGGGGGTGTGATATTCATCTATGGGATTCTTCCTTATATTATCGAAGTCCTGCATGGCCCATGGCTCTCCGGATCTGTAGTGCCTGTCACTCATCTCACCGGTCTTTTCTATCTTCCAGCAGTAACTACACCCGGCAGGTTTTTCTCCTGCCAACATCTGCTCACGCTGGCCCAGTTTCTCCTTGGTGTTGTGCAGTGCGGCGGGATTCTTTTTTAATTGTTCGGCGTCTATCTCGTGCAGTGGCGGATGATAACACGAGTTAGTCAGTCCCGTGGGCAGGTGGAGTGACGTTTGGTTCCACTTGGCCAGGCACATGGTGTCCGACACTGTTGCCAATTTCTCTTTGGCGTGATCGGCCTGCGTTTTGTAATCACTTTTTTTCACGGTCTTGCACTCCCTTGTTCCTGTGTTGTGGCATGGCGAATTTGAAAAAACTGCTCTGCTGGGCATCATAATCTGCGATTGGTATGCCTACACGCCTTCTCAGGCTTTCACCATAAGCGGCAAGTTCCTCATCAACTTTGTGTTCTTCTTTGAACTGGGAAAACATTTCTACGAGCTCATCCAGATCTCTGACTTTGTGTATGTCCTTGTCATCTAAAACTGTGTTGTAACAGCCGACTCTGGCTCCAAGCATAGCGTATTTGCCATTGTCAACATCTGCACCCACCGACATCCATTGACTCAGGGTCTTGAGGTTATTGGGCCAGATTTTGTTACAGAAAGTTTGTGGTGGTACACGTCTGCTTCGATCCAAGCTCATCTTCACACCTTCCCTGTAACCGGACACAAAGGCCTGGCCCGGTTCGTGGTTGATGACTGTGGTCGAATAACAGTTATGTAAATTTTCATGTGGTACACCCCAACAGAAGTCAATTTGATTTTCATCATTGTCAGCGTTCTCGTGTGTTTTCATTTCAAGGCATGTATCCTTAGGCCATCCTACTAACCCACCATTTCCATATACTAAGCCATTTATGTTGTTCCTTGCCCTCCATCTATGTACTGCTTTAGGATCTGTCAATTCAAAGTCCATTGTCTCTAAAAGAAATCTTTCATCTATGATGTTGTCACCGTCAACGCTTATGAAGAAATCTGTATCTGCTATTTCCGCCGCGGCCTTGTGTGCGTTGTCGAATCCAACAACACCGTCCACACGTTTTGCCCATGGCACCTTGTTCTTGAGGTCTGCCCAGTTCTGTTCCTTGTTTGGCTCCTTGAAGGAGATGTACACGAAATCTAGATCACTTATTCTTGTTCTAGTTGCCATTCGTATCCTCCTTCAACTATTGAATCAGGCCAGTATGGGTTGCCATCTAAAAACTTATAGCCTTTATCTGCCTTAACCAGTATCGTATTTTGCCTCAAATTGCGTTTTGTAGGCTTTCTTACAATTTTTCCTTTTTTTATTTCAAAATTTTCTTGTCCATGAGATAACACCTCCTTGAACTTCTCCAACGACACTTCTATCTTCTGTCCATCGATCAGCACATGAGGTTTGTGACGTTCCTTTGGCCTAAAATTTTTTAGAGCTTCAATAAGTCCTGACATTTAGTTTTTCCTTATATTTTTTATTGACGTAGTGTAGGGGCCTTGTCAGTGCGTGTCCGCCGTGTATGATCTTGCCATCTACCTCCACAGGCATCAGATACGTGTCATTGTCGGCCACGAAATCCAGTCTGTTGATTTTTTGCTTATTATGGATTATTTTAAACCAGGGAAAGTCTACCATGTGCTTGTTGGTAGGATCTGTAATTCTCTGTGCTAATGCATATATTACATCAGTGCTAGGATAAGTGTCGTGGCATTGCCTTAAAATGTTTTTACAGGTGAAATCCCAGTTGGTGACTAACACTTCACAAAGCCTTGCGAAATCGACCACCTGTTTGCTCCTGCGGAAGTAGGTAAGATCACTGTATATATTTTGTAACATATTCATTCTATGGAATGGTCTGTATGGTTGGTCCTTGACCAACCGATTTTTATAGTTGTAACAATCAACACTGAAAACCATATTGTATTGCCACAAGTAATTCCACCACCAGTCGGTATTATGTGTCCAGAGCATGTCGGCCGCTAACTTTATCGAATGCTTGAAAGGACTCATTAATAATGCTTTGTATTCATTTGCCCATTTTATATCATGATTTTCACTGTGATCTTCGTCCATTTGCAGAACAACATCTATCACCTTTGAGTTGACCTTTGTCTTTTTGTCAGTGATAATACAAACTTCATTGTATTTGTTAAATCTTTTAATTGATTCTGCCAAGGCTATTGACAATTCCACGTAATCGGTTGTGTCATTGTTCTGGCATATCCATACGAATCCTCTAGACATATGCCACTCCCTTGTCAATTACATGAACATCCGTGTGTGCTAAGTTTCCCTGCATGCCCTCAATACTCCAGGTCAACCCATTATCATCTACACTAGTGACCTTTGCATTGGCCGGCAAAGTGGCCAACTTGGTCGGCATTACGGGATAGTTTCCAAAACCATTGATCTGCTGTAGTGCCATAGCAAATGCGTAGTCATTACGGAAATTAGTAAAATCTATCCTATAAAGATTACAATAATATTCATAATTTGACTTTATGTACGCCACCATGTCAAATATTGATTTGGCAAGTTGTGATTTTTTGAAAAAAATCAACGTGGCCCAGACCATGGGTATCGCACTGTTACAACGAAAGTTGTAACTGTCCTTGCCTGTGACATCATGAACTTGGTCATGTACTAAAAAATCATGCTCTGTGTCAAATAAAGTCAGGAGATTGTCACTATAGCAAAAAAAGTCAATGTCAACTAAGAGCGTTTTGTCATATGGTGATAGTTCATAGGCCCTGTGCCTATCCAGGTTGTTCCATTGTTTGCCGTTGATAAAATTTCCTGTTTGGTTCTCAATAATGATGTGATCGACCGATGGGATTGCCGGTAGACTGGGAAGCGTATCCTCATTGGTTACCACAGTCACTGGCAGTCCGAGATTTTTCACCAGGAGGGGTATCGTCTTAGATGCTATTCTGTCGTACCTGTAGCGATCCGTGTTGATACAGTATGCCATTACACCTTTATCAATCATGGGTCACCTTGTTTCTATAATTGTCTTGTATAATTGGTGATAGGAATTCAATACTTCTTGATTTTTTGACTTGAGGTCATACAGCAGTGCCTTCGGATCCTCTACCAATACAGGATTATCGTTGACATCTAACATTACAAAGGTTTCCGAGTCCTCAGACAATGTCTTAACTAGATTTATCGTTTCAGCATCTGCCTTGAAGAGATGCCCTTCATGAGCTAAAATCATCCGAGATTTGGCCTTTTCTAAGGCATTTTGCTTTTCCAATGCAATGGCATAGGAACGGTCTGATCTTTGTTTTAGTTTAGAAATATCCATAACACTATTGTAGTGTAATTATGGAACAATTACAACCCTAAAAAAAAATTATTATGTAGTTGTGTTAGATACTATTGCAGTTGAAGTCGGAGAATATGCGTTGGCAAGGCCGCCACCAGTTGTTGTGTTGATACTGAACATCCTGTGCTCGTGCTGGCCATTCCTGTTGGTCTGGGGGTCAACACCTGAAAGGTTTCCTGAGTCAAATGTATCATCAGCCGCACCGTCTGTGGCAATGATTTTCATTGTCACGATCGTGGATGATCCCACGGCGGCGTTCAGTTTAGCCTGTATCTCTATTGTGTTTCCTGTGTACGGATAAGTGTTGTCCTGCAATTTAAGTAGTGTAGTGTAACTTGTTGATAGGTCATGGAAACCATTGGCCAATCCGTTTGTTATCAGTGTTTCGCCGCTACCAGATCTAGTGGTTGCGTGAGCGGCCATGTCTAAATTTCCAACAGCGTTGTAAAGATCGTCCCATCGTGCGTCTTTTCCCGATGCACCACTAGTCCCACCGTTACCGATCCTTACAGGATCGATTCTGATCTTGCCGCCTGCATTGAAAAAGAACCTCATGTTGTTCGCACTTGAAAAAGTTGCTGAAATCTCCGTAGTGAAAGTGCCATACCAAGTGCTACTTGATGTTGGACCCTGTAGCTCGCCAGACGTGGTCAGTGCTGATGTGCCCGTGCATCCTCCCGCCACTGAAGCCGCCAGTGTGGCCAAGTCTGCCGCAACCGCCGCCTTGATGGCAATGGTGTCTCCGGCTGATACAGCCGACCTCGATGTGAGCGTGTCTCCGGTGTGTCCTGCGACGGTGTCCATGGCTGTGAAAAGTGTGTTCCAGTGTGATGCGTTGATCGTGTCTCCCGCTGACACTGTTGAAATACTTGATTCTCCTAATCCATATACTCCCGATCCTGTGCCTGCGAAATGGTTGTATCCAAATGGACTTGACGCAAAGTTTACGAATATGTTGTACTCGTCCTCTTGAATTAGATCTCCTGCTGTGTATGCCATGTTGTTATTTGACTCCTATAACGCACTCTGTTAATGCTGTTTGTTTGTTGTATTTATCCTTGATCAGTCTGCCCAGTGTGTTAAAAGCGGTACATTCCCCTAGATCGGCCACCCGGGCCTCGCCGTTGCCTGCTGAAACCACACGATCTCCCGCACGGCCCGTGCCCTGTAATTTCACCATCACACGCCCTTTCAGTGCCACCATGGGGTGTGAGTCGTTGTTGCCCGCTTGTGCGTTCATCAAAAACGCTGGTGATTCTGATATAACCCCAAAAACAGCATCTGACAGCTCGTCATTGCACTTGGTTATCTCTGCCTCACCGCCTAGGATCACCACATCTCCAACTTCTGTTTCACAATCTGTTTCATAACGTTCCGCCAAGTCAGCGTACTGTGCCGCTGTTGATGTGGCATGTACTATGTTTGCCCTGATGTCCACTAGCGTGGGTGCCTCTAACTCAGTGTCTGTCTGTGATGCCTTGAATGCCGTCCAGGCTCCGCCTGCGTTGCCGTATATGGTTGATCCATCATCAGCAAAAGTCTCGTCCCAAACCCAGTATAGATTCTGTTCCGTGGCAGACGATAGTTCTCCCCTGTTCACTTTCA
>Ga0181607_10004556_pt1 | contig 11855 bp, 12 predicted proteins | sample 041ome_9_FD_132420 | JGI IMG/M metagenome (GOLD analysis project Ga0181607, IMG submission 132420) | Coastal salt marsh microbial communities from the Groves Creek Marsh, Skidaway Island, Georgia - 041413US metaG (megahit assembly) | ecosystem: Environmental > Aquatic > Marine > Intertidal zone...
CATGGAAAGTCATAAACTAAGAGATAAAGCACTAAAAGCTATTGATGAAACTAAATTTTTTCCAAGCAAAGGAAAAGAAAGATTAAAAGCTATGATAGAAACTCGCCCAGATTGGTGTGTTTCCAGACAAAGAGTATGGGGAGTCCCGTTACCAATTTTTATTAATAAAAAAACTAATGAAATTTTAGTTGACGATGAAGTAAACGAGAATATTGCAAGCATATATGAAAAAGAGGGATCTGATTGTTGGTTTTCTGATGATCCTCAAAAGTTTTTGGGAAAAAAATATAAAGCCGAAGAATTTGAAAAATTGAGTGATATTGTAGAAGTTTGGTTTGATAGTGGCTCAACACACTCATTTGTTTTAGAAAAAAGAGAAGATCTTAAGTGGCCAGCATCAATGTATTTAGAGGGTTCAGATCAACATAGGGGCTGGTTCCATTCATCATTATTAGAATCTTGTGGAACCAGAGGGCGAGCACCATTTGAGTCAATTTTATCACACGGATTTGTTGTAGATGGAAAAGGATTAAAAATGTCCAAATCTCTTGGTAATGTTATTGCACCTGAAGAAATTTTAAAGAAATATGGGGCAGATATACTAAGAATTTGGGTTGCTTCCTCAAACTATGCTGAAGATTTAAAAATTGATTATGGAATTTTAGATCAACATGCAGACTCCTATAGAAAAATTAGAAATACATTTAGATATTTACTTGGAAATCTAAATGATAAATTTGATGAAATAAATCTTGCTCAGTTAAATATAGATGAATTGCCAGAACTAGAACAATTTATGCTACACAAGATTTATGTGCTTGATCAAAATTTTAATCATTACTTTAAAAATTATGACTTTCATAATCTATATAAAGAACTTCTAAGCTTTTGCACTGTAGACTTATCAGCTTTTTATTTTGATATTAGAAAAGATACTTTGTATTGTGACCCTATTAAGTCATCAAAAAGAAAATCAACTTTAGTTTTGCTAAATATAATTTTGGATTTACTATTAAAATGGTTTGCACCTATACTTTCTTTCACTACTGAGGAAATTTACAAACTTATTTATCAAAAAAATAAAAGCATTCATTTAGAAAAATTTTTAAAAATACCCGAAAGTTTTAAAAATCAAAAATTAAATGATAAATGGTCAGAGATTTTAAAAATTAGAAATATTTGTAATATTAGTATTGAAGAAAAAAGAGTATCAAAAGAAATTGGTTCTAGTTTAGAAGCAGCATTACTGATTAAATTAAACAAAAATTACTTAAAAAAAATTAGTAATACAGATATGTCAGAAATTTGTATTGTTTCTTCAGTGCAAATTGAGGAAAATCATAATAATGATGAAGTGATAGTTTTTACAAAAAAAGCAGAAGGAAAAAAATGCTCTATTTGTTGGAAATTTTTTACAGGCCCATGTAATAGACATTAAATTCAAATATGATTAAAAAAAATATTCTAATTTTTTTTTTTATTATTACAATTTTTATAATTGACCGTATAAGTAAAATATTAATAATAAGGTTTAATGATATAAGTGAGAATTCAGAAATTATTATTACTAATTTTCTAAGCTTTAATTTAGTTTGGAATAGTGGAATTGCCTTTGGTTTTTTTTCATTTGAAGATAAATTTTTTTACAACTCAATAACTATAATAATTGCATTAGTCACACTAGCAGTTTTATGGATGATTTTTCTTTCAAGAAAGTTAGAAAAATATGGATTTGCATTGATATTTTCTGGCGCAATAGGAAATATTTTTGATAGAATATTATATTCAAGTGTTCCAGACTTTATAGATCTACACTATGAAAATTTTCATTGGTTTACATTTAATGTAGCTGATATATCCATATGCATGGGTGTAGTTTTATTAATTTTCTGTGAATTAAAATTTAAAAAAAAATTATGAAAAAAATTGTATATTTAGTTTTTCTTTTGAGTTTATTAACCGGGTGTCAATCAGTGCAGGAAACATTAACTCTAAAAAAAAAAGACAAAGCAGATGAATTTTTGATTGAAAAAAAAAATCCATTAGTCTTGCCACCAAATTTCGATGAATTGCCATTACCTAAAAACGATCAAATTCTTAATGATGCTCCTGAGGAGGAAACTCTAGAAATTTTTTCTAAAATTAAAAATTCTTCTGACGAAAATGAATCTGGAAATTCTTCAATAGAAAAATTCATATTAGAAAATATAGGTAAAAATGAGACTAACAAGTAATATTGATTTTAAAAATTTTAATATTAATGGAAATAAAAATAAAATTTTAAATTTACTATTTAAGATTTTAAAAAAAAAAAATCAGATTATTGATTCATTAAAAAAAGATTATAAATATCCACTTAAAAAACTTAATATTTATAATTTTAAAAAATACTCAAAAGTTAATCTAATTGGCATGGGAGGTTCTAGCTTAGGTGCTAAAGCTATTTACAATTTTTTAAAACATAAAATTGGTCGAAAATTTTTTTTCATAGATAATTTAGAAACTGAAAATAAAAGCAATTCAAAAGGACAATTAATTAATTTAATCATTTCTAAATCTGGCAACACTCTAGAAACTATTGCTAATTCAAATATCTTAATAAAAAAACATCACAAGAATATTTTTATAACTGAAAATAAAAATAGTTATTTAAGAAATTTAGCTGAAAAACTAAAGGCAGAAATATTTGATCATAATAACTATATTGGAGGAAGATATTCAGTATTATCAGAGGTTGGAATGATACCCGCTCAATTAATGGGTTTGAAATCATTTAAATTTAAACAATATGATAAGTTAATAAAAAATAAATTTTTTTTGGACTCATTGGTTATGAATGTGTCAAACACATTAACATTAATAAAAAAAAAAAAATATAATTCTGTAATTTTAAATTATGATAAAAAATCAAATGATCTATTTTTTTGGTACCAACAATTAATAGCCGAAAGTTTAGGAAAAAATAATAAGGGGATATTTCCTATTATTTCTAATTTGCCAAAAGACAATCATAGTCTGATGCAATATTATTTAGATGGTCCAAAAATTAATTTCTATACATTTTTTTATGTCAATGATGAAACATCATTAAGAGTAAAGAACAAAGATTTATTGAAATCTCATTCATTTTTAAAAAATAAAACAATTAATGATATAAAATTTTCTCAGTACATTGCTACCCAGAATGTTTTTGAAAGTAAAAAAATTCCTTTTAGAAGTTTTTTTATTAATAAAAGAAATGAAGAAACAATGGGGGAATTATTTACTTTTTTTATTTTAGAAACAATTTTGCTTGGCAAAGCAATGAAATTGAACGCTTTTGATCAACCAGCTGTAGAATTGATTAAAATAGATACAAAAAAAAAACTAATTTAAATTAATTTATAAAAAAAATTTTTGAGGTTCCATAAATTCTACTATCAATAATATTTGTTTTAGTTTCTATTTGAATTTTATCGTTAGAGTGTCTATGTACGATAATTATCCCATTTTTATCTAAAATTTTTTTCTCTCTAATCTTATTGATGATATCATTTATTTTTTCTTCCTTGTATGGAGGATCTAAAAATATTAGGTGAAACTTGTTTTTTAGGTTTTTAATATTCTCTAAATAATCAAAACAATTTGAAAATAAAATATTTGATTTATCTTTTTCATTCAATTTAGAAATATTTTTTTTCAATATATTGAATGCATTTATGTAATTTTCAACAAACGTAACTGACCCTGCTCCTCTTGAAAGACACTCTAATCCAAATGAGCCTGATCCTGCAAATAAATCTAAAACATTTATATTTTTTATAATTAAATTTATTTTATTAGAGTGTTCAATTAAATTAAAAATTGACTCTTTGACCATATCTCTTAATGGTCTGGTAAATTTATCTGTTGGCTGGAATAATTTTTGCCCCTTATATAATCCAGTTATTATTCTCATGTACCTATTGATTTAAAAGCAATATCTTTTCTAAAAAAACCATTTTTCCAATTTAAACTTTTGATTAACTGTATAGCTCTTTTTCTACTATTTTTTAAATTATTAGAGCATATTACAAAATTTAAAACTCTTCCTCCATTTGACAGAATTCTATTTTTTTCTTTTTTGGTACCAGCATGAAATAAATATTCATTATTTTTTAGTTTTAAACTAGATAGGTTTGGTATTTCTATATTATTAAGGTATTTAGCTGGATATCCCTTTGAGCATAACACAATACATAAACTTTGTTTTTTTTTCCATTTTATGTCCAATTTATCTAGTGTACCATTTATTGATGAAATCATAATTGATGCAAGGTCTGTTTTAAGCTTGGGAAGGATTGTTTGACATTCTGGATCTCCCATCCTTACATTATATTCAATTAGGAAAGGTTCATTTTTCACTATCATGAGTCCAGCATATAAAAATCCTTTATATGTGACACCAATATCTTTCAAACCTTTTAATGTCGGTTCAATAATTCTTTTTATTATTTTATTATTTAAACTTTTACTATGTAATCTAGAGGGTGAATATGCACCCATACCCCCAGTATTCATTCCCATATCACCCTCTAAAGCTCTTTTGTGATCTTGAGCAGTCCCAAAGATTTTATAGTTTTTACCATCAGAGATTATGAAAAAACTCATTTCCTCTCCTTTTAAAAATTCTTCAACTAAAATTTTTTTAGCTTTACCAAATTTTCCATTAAATATTTCTTTAGTTGCTGTATTTGCTTGAATTTGATTTTCACAAATAAAAACTCCTTTGCCTGCAGCTAATCCATCAGCTTTAACTACGACTGGAAAATTACTTGTTTTCAAAAATTTAATTGTCGATCTAAAAGATTTAAATACTCCAAATTTTGCAGTTGGTATTTTGTATTTTTTACATAAATTTTTTGTAAAAATTTTAGATCCTTCAAGTTGAGATGCAATTTTATTTGGTCCAAAAACTTTAATATTAAATGACTCTAGATAATCAACCATTCCATTTACCAGAGGTTGCTCGGGTCCAATAATTACAGCAGCAATTTTTTTTTGTATTATAAATTTTTTGATTTTAGGAAAATTGTTTAAATTAATGTTAACATTTTCTGCAATAAGGTTGGTACCAGCATTTCCTGGTATACAATAAACTTTATTAGTTTTTGGTGAATTTTTGATAAAAGTACATATAGAATGTTCTCTTCCACCACTTCCTATTATTACAAAATTCATATAAAATCTTTATAAACTAAAAATGTTAAAAAAATTAGCAAAAATAAAATATTTAGCAAATAACTTTAAAATAATTGATGATGGAGATCATGTAATTTGCGCTATATCTAAAAAAAAAATCCCTTTGCAAAATTTGACTTACTGGAATGTAGATCTGCAAGAACCTTACTTTTCTTACGTTGAAGCTTCAATTAAAAGAGAAAAAAATTAAACTACTTCCACCTATTATGTGTCCAAATCCACTGATCAGGATTTTTCTTTATCATTATTTCTAAAATTTTATTTAATTTAGACGTAATTGATTTGATGGTCTCTTTATTAGAAAATTCTAATGGATCATGTATGTTTATAACAAAATTATCATTGATAAGCCTTTCAATATGAATTGGAACAACTTTTGTTTTAAATTTTTTTACAAATTGTGCAGGAATTGTAGTTGTTAAAGCATCTTTGGAGAAAAATTTAGACCTAATACCCTCAGAAACTCTCTGATCAACCATTAGAGCTATTGAACTACCGTTTTTAAAATTTTTTAATAATAATCTAGTACCCGATGAGCCTTTTTTTATCTGATTTTTACATATAAATTTTCTTCTAATATTTTCCATTAATGGATTTAAAAAAAAATTATTTAAAGGTCTGTATATAACAGATAAATTAATTCCAGATTTTTCAATATGCATAGCCATTAATTCAAAATTGTCAAAATGCCCTGAAACAAATATAACAGGCTCTAACCTTTCTTTTATTTGTTCAAGAACCGCCTGATTTTTTACAATAATTTTTTGATTAAATTTTTCAAATCTAAATTTTTTAATAAAATTATACTCTGCAAAAATTTTTCCATAATTAGACCACATTTTTTTTATGATTTCTTTTTTTTTAAAATTATTTATTTTAGGAAAAGCAGTCGCCAAATTTTGGTTAATTATTTTTTTTGATTTGAAGAAAGGCCCAACAAATCTAAAAATCATTGAAGAAAGGTATGATGAAATTTTTAAACCAATTAATTTAAATAATAAAAACAAAAAAAATATTACTAAAAACTGTATAAAATATTTAAGTTTTTTCATTGTATTTTTTTTTTATGAAATTTATTAAATTTTTTTCATTTTTAATATTTATATCAATTTTTATAAATTTTATTTGTTTTTTATTTTTTTTTGATAATTTAACAAAATCTTTTTCCGTAGTGATTATTTTTAAATTAAGTTTTTTTGCAATTTTTTTAATTTCATCAATATCATTTGTTTTATAATCAAAATGGTCTGGAAAAATTATTTCATGAACTATATTGAATTGATTTTTTAATAAAATATTTTTAAAATCAATTGGATTACCAATTCCTGAAAAAATTAAATAATTATCATCAAGATCAAAATTTTTCTTATTTACAATTTTATATTCTGTAAAAAAAATTTTAATTTTTTTATTTATTTTTTTTAATATTTTTACTGTCGAATTTTTTAAATTTGTACTATTTTTTATAAATACACCATCATATTTTTTTAAACTGTTTAAATTTTCTCGAAGTGGTCCGGCTGGTATTAAGAATCCATTTCCAATCCAAGTATAAGTATCAAAACATACAAACTTTAAATCATAAGTAATTTTTTTATCTTGAAGCCCATCATCAAAGATTAAAACATCCGATTTATTTTTAATTTTTTCTAAAATTTTCTCTCTACTAGAAGCTGTAATTAAATTTGAATTTTTTTTTAATATCTCTTTCTCATCTTTTTGGTTAGAATAATTTTTTTTTCCTATAAAAACTTTAAGCTTATTTTTTTTTAAAATTTTAAAGAGTTTTATACTCATTGGAGTTTTTCCTGTTCCACCAACATAGATATTTCCAATACAAATCGTGAAAGTTTTTTTAGAGTTTATTTTTTTTTTATATTTTAGTAATAAATTATTAACTCTAATTGGTATCGTTAATGGAAGTAATAAATAGGCAAACAAATTTGGTTTTGAGATGTCCCAAAATAATGGTTTTTTAAATATCATTATAAATTAAAGAATCTATTTTTTTTAATGTTAAAGTTAAAATTTTGTTTCCTACTCTTTCCAATTTTTTTTGATTTTTGATAGAATTTTTTTTTATCAAAAACATTCTTTCTAATGATTGCTTTAATTGTTTAATATTTTTAATTTTTTTTGAAATTTTTATTTCATCTAAAAAATCATATATTTCTTTAAAATTTTGTACATTAGGACCATATAAAATATTACAGCCGTATCCAGCTGCCTCTAAAGGATTTTGACCTCCATGATTAATTAACGAGCCTCCTAAAAAAACATTTTTTGATATAGAAAAAAATGATTTAGTTTTTCCATAAGTATTAACCAGATATATATCGGTATCATCATTAATCTTACTTTTTGGTTCATCAGTATGAACATTCAATTTTAATTTATATAGATCTTTTTTTATAGATTCTATTCTATCGGTATGTCTGGGTATTATTATAGTTAATAAATTTTTTATTTTTTTTTTTAATGTTTTATGAACTATGCCACAAATTTTTTCTTCAGTTTTGTGAGTGCTAGATGCGCACCAAACACTTTTTTTTAAAAAAAATTTTTTAGTATTGGATTTTAGACTTATTTTTTCATTTTGAATTTGTGAAAACTTTAGGTTTCCATAATAATTTACATTTTTACAACCCAGTTCTTTTAAAAATTTTTTTGATTTTTCATTTGATGAAAGGCAAATATCAAAATTTTTAAAAATTTCTTTTGAAAAAGTTTTAAATGTATTCCATTTTTTGAAAGTTTTTTTTGATATTCTACCGTTAATAAGACCCAAAGGAATTTGATGTTTTTTGATATTTTTTATCATATTAGGCCAAATTTCTGAGTCGATAAAAAAAATTGCTTTTGGTTTCCAGTAACTCAAAAATTTTTTTGATAGCATATCTGTGTCTATTGGAAAAAATTGATGAATGGTTTTTTTAAAATTAAAATTTTTTAAAATCATTGAAGAGCTTAATGTATTTGATGTTAAGAGTATTTGTTTTATTCTAGTGTCATCCTCTAACTTTTGAACTAATGGTATTATACTTTTTAATTCTCCCAAACTTGCACCATGAAACCAAATTAAATTTCCTTCTTTCCTTTTTTTTGAAAAAAAACAATATTTTTCTTTGAATCTAAAAAAATTTTCTTTTTTTTTAAATAATCTTACAATAACTATTAATGGCGACAAAATAAAAATTATATTTATTAATAATCTATAAATAAAAAACATCTTTATTTTTTTATCTGTTTGTCATAAAAATTTTTATATACATTTGATGAATTTAAAAGTTGGTTATGATTTCCCTCACTAATAACTTGCCCATTATCAATTACAAAAATCTTATCTGCATTTAATACAGTTGATAATCTATGTGCGATAACTATGGTTGTTTTTCCATTTGTAAGATAATTTATAGCTTTTTGTATCTTATCTTCTGTTTCAGCATCTAAGGATGATGTCGCTTCATCTAATAGAATAATTGAACTTCTTTTAAGAATTGCTCTCGCAATAGATATTCTTTGTTTTTCACCCCCAGAAAGTCTAACACCATTTTCTCCAATCATTGTGTCATATTTTTTAGGCAGTCTTTGGATAAATTCATCTGCATAAGAATATTTTGCAGCCTCCTCAACTTCTATTTTTGATGCTTTTGAATTAGCATATGCAATATTATTATAAATAGTTTCATCAAATAAAGTTGTATCTTGACTAACTAAAGAAATATTCTTTCTTAATGAATTTATTTTCACGTCATTAATTAATTGGTTATCAATCTCAATTTTACCACTTTGAGCATTATAAAACCTAGGTATCAAATTTAAAATTGTTGATTTTCCTGCACCACTTAAACCGACCAAGGCTGTCATTTTTTTACCTGGCATTTTTAAAGTTAAATCTTTAAGAGTCTTTTCATTACTTTTAGGATAAGTAAAATTAACATTTATAAAATCAATTTCAGCATTTTTAATGATCAATTCCTTTGCATTAGTTTTTTCTTTTATCTCTTCTTCGTCATCAATTATTGGAAGAACTCTTCTTGCCCCAGTTATTCCTTGTTGAATGGTAATATTTAAAGTCGCTAATGATCTAACTGGCTGATATGCCAACATCATAGCAGCTAAGAAAGAAAAAAAATTTCCAACTTCAAGTTCATTTTTTATAACCAGTTTGGCAGCAACAAATATTAGTAGTGCTATCATAATACCTGTTAAAAATTCCATTATTGGAGAGGCTCTAACATGCACAATAGCAATTTTTTTTGTAGTTTCTTTTAACCGTTCAATAAATTCGTTTGCTCGTTTTTTTTCAAAATTCTCTTTTTGGAAAATCTTCATTAATTTATGATTTTTAAAAATTTCAATTAAATATGTATTTAAAACTCCAGCATTATTCATTTGATCAATTGTAACTTTGCCTATTCTTTTACCAAGAGTTCTGGCTGCTGTGCTTGCCAAAGGTATCATTATAATTGCAATCAATGATAGTTTCCAGTTTTGATAAAACATTACCGAAAGTAATCCCAATAGTGTTAAACTGTCTTTAAATAAATTTAAGATAGCCACACTTACCAGGTTTGTAATTTGATCTACATCATTAGTAAGGTTGGTAATGAATTTACCAGAATGTTTATTATCAATTAACTGAGTATCAGCTTTAATTAATGATGCAAACATGTCTGTTTGCATATCTTTTCTTACCTCAACTGAAACTCCAATCATTATAACTCTGGCGAGATATAGAGATATACCCTTAATTGCAAAAGCTAAAATAATAAGTGATGGTATCAAGTATATGTAGGATTGCTTTTGTTGAATAAAAAGTTGTTTAATAGCTGGATCTAATAAATAAGCTACAGCAGAAGTACTTCCAGCTAACAAAAGAGTGAAAAAAACTGAAATTAAAATATTTTTTACATATTTTTTTGTATAATCATTATATAGACGTTTTAAAATTTGAGTATCATTCATGTGATTAAATCTTACCTATCAACAAACTAAAGAAAACTAAAAAACCTAAAAAATTGTTTGATTTGAATATTTTGAAACATTTATCTGGATTATTAATATCAAGCTCTTTAATTTGATAGTAAATCATTTGTATTATTATTATTATCAAGAATATAAAATAGAATTTATTTAAATTCATTAAATACCCTATTGTTATCAATGTTAGTATAAATAGAGAGTAGGAAAAATATAAAAAAAAATGTGGAATTTTTTTGAATTTAATAGAAGTAGATTTTAATCCTATAATTTCGTCATCTCTAATATCTTGAAAGCCATAAATTGTGTCATATCCAAGAGTCCAAAATATTGTTCCAAAATAAAATATTAATGGCAAATAATTTATTTCATTAGCAATAGATGTCCAACCTAGTATTAAACCATAATTAAAAGTAATGCCTAAAAAAAGTTGTGGCCAATATGTATATCTTTTCATCAGGGGATAAGTAAATGCAAATGGCATTGATAACAGGGCTAAAAAAATTGTTAATTTATTAAAATTGATTAGAACAAAAAATGCTATTAAACATAATATTCCTGCCAAAACATATCCCATCATAACGCTAACTTGTCCTGACGCTATAGGTCTAGTTTTTGTTCGTTCAACCTTTATGTCAAATTTTTTATCTGCAATATCATTTATAATACAACCTGCCGATCTCATTATTACAGCGCCAAGAAAAAAAAATGACAGATATAAATAAAAATAATAATTGTTAATATTATTTTTGAAATCATAACCAATTAGTAGCCCCCACGCACATGGCCAAAATAACAACATATATCCAACAGGTTTATTAATTCTTGTTAACTCAATAAATAACTTTATTTGACCCATAATATTTTTACTTGTAAATAACAAAGGCTAGATTGATAATCAAACTGATTCGTATGAACATAGACTATACTGTTACTGCTTTAATGTTTCCTGCAATACCTCTTTTGATGAGTGTGTATAGCAATAGATTTCATTCACTTAGTATTCTTATTAGACAGCTTCATGATGAACATGTTTATGAAAAACATATTCCCCCAGAATGGAAAAAGCAGTTTATTAATTTGAGTGGGAGAATTACCCTTTTAAGATGGACAATTCTTTTTGCCTCATTTGGTTTTTTATTTAATATGCTTACTGTTTTTGCATTATATTTGGATGAAGTTTTTTTAGCGAGATTAATATTTGGATCTTGCTGTTTATCAATGATTGTTTCTATTCTATTTTTTATAAGAGAAATTCATATTTCTACAAATGCATTAAAATTGCATATGTCTGATATGGATGTCGATGTTGACTAAGGAACTATTACAGCAGGTCCAGTAAGAATTCGCGATTCTAGGTCTGTATGGGCTTTAGCAATATCTTTTAGAGAATATTTTTTTGAAATTTTTATTTTTACTTTTCCGCTATATACCATTTCAAAAACTTTATTTGTTGCTTCTTCTAATTCTTCTCGAGTAGTTGTGTATTGCATTATACTTGGTCTTGTTAAATATAAGCCCTTTGGTTGAATTGACTTAGCTACATTTACAGGATCCAGTGGTCCTGATGCATTACCAAAAGAAACAAGCATACCTCTAAGTTTTAAACACTCTATTGAGCCATCAAAAGTATTTTTTCCAACCCCATCGTA
>Ga0181607_10004559_pt1 | contig 11851 bp, 9 predicted proteins | sample 041ome_9_FD_132420 | JGI IMG/M metagenome (GOLD analysis project Ga0181607, IMG submission 132420) | Coastal salt marsh microbial communities from the Groves Creek Marsh, Skidaway Island, Georgia - 041413US metaG (megahit assembly) | ecosystem: Environmental > Aquatic > Marine > Intertidal zone...
ATCAGCAGCACCGAAAAGCCCTTTCAATTTACGCGGCTTATTCGGCTGATCATAAGTAATTCGGTAATAACAAAAGCCAGTGATCAGTGGTGCCGCACTATCTCCGGCATTAAGCTCGTCAAGGAACCGCAGCATAGGCTCAATCACCCCGGCAACCTCTTCAGCTGAAATCGGGCTGTAAAACTCGGACAGAATTCCAGCATAACCGGAGGCGACGGTTCGCAAATCAATCTGGCGGCTTAGATATTCCGCCCCCGCCGCAGCGCAGGCCGCTTCGTAAACCCATTTTGGACAAAATGACATTTAATCACACTTTTCTAGATTTATGAGTTATTTGATTTAGCATCCCTGCTTTTTTTTTCAAGTGAATTCAGTTTTTTTTATCACTACCAAAAAAAATTCTAACATTTTTCTCCTGATGTCGTTCTGCTTCGTGACCAGAAATGGTTACGGCTATCCAACCAGACACACAGGAGCAGGTAGATGACTTCTATCGCTACTAACCAATATGCTTTGCGCGTGCAGTACCACGGCGATATCAACAATGCTTCTCTTACCGAAACGATCGAAAGATTAGGAAGCGGTAAGCGCATAACCAAGGCATCGGATGACGCCGCGGGACTTTTTGTTGCTAACCGTATTAAATCGGAAATCCGTGGGCTTGAGCGTGGCATTCAAAATGCCGGCGATGCACTCGGCCTAGTTAGCACTGCAGAAAATAGTATGCAGGAAATCCGGAATATGATTTTACGGATGCGAGAGCTGGCCGTACAAATGGCAAACGGTGTCTACAACGACAGTCCAGACCGCAGCTACGCACAGACCGAAATTAATCAGCTGATGCATCAGGTTGATATGATAGCAAACAATATCGATTTCAACGGTGTTAAATTGCTTGATGGATCTTTTCAAAATGTAAACATCCAGACAAGCCACAATGCAGATGAGCGCATCAGCTTATATTTTAAAAGCAACACCACTAACGGTCTTGGTATTAATGCAGTTGATATATCAACCCAAGCTGGTGCAAAAACTGCAATGACCACTCTGAACACTGCGCTTGAAAAAATTTCCGAACAGCTCTCAATGGCTGGTGGTTTTCAAAATCGTATTAAGCACGGCATTTCAATATCAACGTTATTGGCAAAATCGTCTAGAGTGGCGTTTGGCAGGATAATGGATGCTGACATGGCAGCGGAGTCAACTAACTTGTCAAAAACACAAGTTCTAGCAAAAGCCAATACCGCGATGCTCGCCCAAGCAAATCAGTCAATGAGCACCATCTTAACACTTTTTAGTTAAGCACCCCTAAAATAAAAACTCGCGCTCAAACTCATTTTGAGCACAAATTTTTGCGCTCAAAATTTTTATTATATTATTGTTTTATTTACTTTTTTTTAATTTTTTTTCTTAAATTTTTTCTATCAATGCCGTTAATAAAAATGTCCCAAAAGGATCGGCTATTCATCTAAAAGGAGATTATAAAATGACCGCAATTGGAACAAATGTAGGAGCTCTTAACGCTCGACTAAACTCTTTAAAAGCTGGCAGCATGCAGGAACGCGCTATGGAGCGCCTCTCCTCAGGCAAGCGAGTAAACAGTGCTGCAGATGATGCAGCTGGCCTTGCGGTAGCAGGCAAAATGGAGTCCCAGCTCCGAGGCATAAATATGGCAGTTCGTAATGCTCAAGACGGCGTGGGGCTTATCCAGACAGCAGAGTCTGGCCTGAATGAAATACGCAACATGGTACTCCGTATTCGCGAACTGGCAGTACAGATGGCGAACGGTATTTACGAAAACACGCCAGACCGTGTTAATGCTCAGCTAGAGGTAACAGCATTAATTGACCAAGTAACATTGATCGCTGAAAATACCAGGTTCAATGATGTTAACCTTATTGACGGCTCTTTTACAGGGATCACCATTCAGGCCGGTAACACGACAGCTGAAACTATTGAACTGAGCTTCATTGATGTTGCTTCTTCTGGTTTGACCATTCACGCCGCAACCGTTGCAACACAAGCCGATGCGAAAACGGCTATTGGAACGATGGATACCGCCTTGCAGAAAATTGCGGGCGAGCAGGCAAAATTTGGTTCATTGCAGAACCGCCTAACATATTCAATCTCAAACTTGAGCCGTGCAAGCGTAATGACTGAACAAGCTCTTGGACGGGTTATGGATGCTGACTTTGCACAAGAGTCAACGAACCTCTCCAAACAACAAATACTAAACCAAGCAGCAACTGCAATGCTAGCCCAGGCCAATCAGTCAAAACAATCGCTACTTCAACTAATTCAGTAATGTTATAGCGGAACAAATTTTTGGGGAGGTGGCTCAAATAGCCACTTCCCTGAAGCAAAAATCTTGCCAGTTTTAAAATTATTTTATTTTTTTTTAAATATCTCTTGAAAGTTGCCGTTAACAAGAATGCAACAACTTGATTAAGGGTTTTACTATGACATCTATCAATACAAATGTGGGCGCTTTGAATGCGAGAACAAACGCAATCAGAGCCACCAGTAAAATGGAAGCTGCCATGGAGCGCCTTTCATCTGGACTTAGAATTAACAGTGCTGCAGATGATGCAGCTGGTCTCGCAGTGGCTGGCAAAATGGAGTCGCAGCTCCGAGGCATTAACATGGCAGTCAGAAACGCACAGGACGGTGTTGGATTGATTCAGACAGCAGAAGCTGGTTTGAACGAAATCAGGAACATGGTTCTGCGTATTCGAGAACTGGCTGTGCAAATGGCTAACGGTATTTACGAAAATACTCCAGACCGTGTCAACGCGCAGTTGGAGGTTACTGCATTGATTGACCAGGTCACCCTGATTGCCGAGAACTCAACTTTCAACGACGTAAAGCTTCTTGATGGTTCGTTTACGGGTGTGACAATTCAAGCTGGTAATACAACCGCTGAGACAATCGAATTAAGCTTTATCGATGTGGCCTCATCCGGTCTGGCAATCCATGCAGCAACTGTTGCTACCCAAGCCGGCGCAACGTCTGCAATCGGCACGATGGACTCCGCCTTACAAAAAATTGCGGGGGAACAAGCGAAAATGGGTTCTTACATCAACCGGTTGAATTTTTCTGTTGCCAACTTGAGCAAAGCCTCAGTTATGACTGAACAAGCCATCGGCCGTGTTATGGACGCAGACTTTGCATCAGAAACAACCAACCTTTCAAAGCAGCAAATTCTAAACCAAGCTGCAACATCAATGCTGGCTCAAGCGAACCAGTCTAAGCAATCTATCCTAGCCCTACTCCAATAGGAGAAAGTGCTCGGTGGATAGCCGCGAGGGGGAAAGGGGACTTTCCCCCTCATTTTTTTGATTTAGTTCCAATCTTTTTTAGTCTTGATATCACCAAGACAAAAATACCAAGCGTTAGCACTGGCACACGGTTTGCATAAACTAGTGAAGATTTTGGGAGCTTAAAAATTGAACCATTTGCCAAACCTAAAAATTGATACGCTGATTCAAAAAATAATAAATACTGAATTTGCTATCACAAAAAATGCCGGCGAACCTGACGATGATAAGATCCGTATTTTTATCGACGAACGACGGCATCTTCTGGCATTATTGAAGACAGAAACTGATACTTGGGACCTGACAGGAAACTGCCCAACAGTAGAATATAACTACACTCCCAATCCAGACATCGAAGATTTCATCAACACATGGTGTGATAGAATCACATCAACATCTAATGATAAAGCCACGTTTGAAAACTTGGCATTTTGCCACTTGCTTCTTGATCATACTCTTCCAAAATTCTGGAATTTTGAAGATGATCTCGTCGTAATCCATCAACCACAATCAATTAGCATTCTTGAAGCAGCTAGGAGCCGTAAACAAAAACATATAATAGTTTTCGATCCAGCAGATAGAGCAACAAGAGATGTCAGGGCCTATCTTTCTAGTCACAAAATTAATTACTCAACGACAATTGAAGACCTTGAACGAACGGTGTCTTTACTCCAAACGCGTGCTCAGCAAGTCATCAGCATTTCTTGCGATACCGAACTGCCAAATAAGCATGAAATTAATGCCTTGATCTCTAATGCTATTAATGCAGGTAAGAGAACAAGGATTGAAAATACAGCGACCACTTCAAAATTTGGCAAGGCCTGGGCAGTTAATATATTAAAAAACCTCCCAAAGCTTCAAAATAGTAAAAATCTGCATCAAATACGTATATCTGGAGTTGATGATGCTATTGTTGTGGCCTCAGGACCATCACTCAGCAAAAATGTTGAGAAGTTAAGAGACGTTCAAGAAAAAGTTTTTATAGTCGCAGCTCTTCGCTCATTGCCCGTTTTAAATGCCGCCGGTGCAGAGCCCGATTTGGTTATTCAACTCGACGCAGAGGATGACCATGTTGCACAAAAATTATCACCCCCCTCCATACACCCCATTAAAAATTTGTTGCTGGAGGGTCTTGTAAATCCTGGTTTTTTTGATTTGCCCGCAAAAAATATTATTTGGTCTCTTCCTCAACATTTTTTTGATGTGCACCAGAGATTTGGTACAAAACCAACACCATTCAATGTTCCAAGCGTATCAATCTATGGCCTTTCTCTTTGTCAGTTTTTGAATTTCAAAAATATTTGTTTTATCGGACAGGATTTGGCCGCTTCATCAGGCAAACAGTATGCCGATGGTGCAACTGAACTACTTCCAGCTCACGCAGACATATCAATGTTTAAGATCGAGGTGCCCGGGTTTTTTGGTGATAAGGTGATGACTCGAAACAGTTATGAGTATCAAATAAAAAGGTGTTCAGAAATTGCTAGAGAATGGCAATTACAGCAGATTGACATGAATCTGGTAAACGCAACCGAAGGTGGTGCGTTCATACCAGAATTCAATCATATGACCCTTGAAGGTTACATCGCACAACGTCAACTCCAGGCAAAAAAAACCATCAAATCTTTTGAATTTTTGCCAGAATTCCCAATCACTTCTGATGGTGCAGCATCCTATTCTCGAGACATTCACGAGATTATGGATAAAATTTTAGCACTGGCGAATGTGATTATCAAACTTGAGGGCAAAACTGAGAAAAATCGTGGACTTGAAAAAAAAATCAGAAAGATTGTCCAGAAATTCCAAGAATTGAACAGCAAAACAAGTTTGTTACAAATGGCCATGCAAGAAGAAATTGCTCAAGTAATCGGAACATCTCGTAAAGTTGAGACGGTCGATAGTTATGGGCAGTTTTTCACAAAAATAAAAGACAATGCAATGACACTAAAAGCAGCTGCCAAACTATAATCAACAGATATAACAGCACATGGAAGTAGAGTCTTTATTATCCTCAGCACATCAGCATCAGATAAACCAGCGGTGGAGCGACGCTTTATTATCTTATGATATAATTCTAAGAGAACACCCAGACGAGCCTAGAGCTGTTTTTGGCATAGCTCAAATAGCCAAAAGGTGTGGCCAGCAAGCTCTTGCCCTACAACTTTTATCCAAAATTATCAGACTATATCCAGAACACGCCAGAGCCTTGGAGTGCCGCGGCCAATTGCTAAAACAATTGAATAATCCGTTGGCTGCAATCACTGATATTTCAAAAGCTATTGACCTTGGTTTGCAATCACCAGAGTTATACAATACTCGCGGTGTCATATTTGCTCAACTCGGTAAATTTGATCAGGCTATCGAGGACTTCACTGCAGCAATCAATCGTCATAATCAGTTCGCTGACGCGTTTTACAACAGGGCATTGGCATACCGGAAAACGAAAAACTACCTCGAAGCTATCGCTAATTACACCGCCACTATTCGTCTCAAACCCGACCATTTTCAAGCCTACAACAACCGTGGCTTTGCATACAGAGAGCTTGGTAGATTTAATGACGCGATTAAAGATTTCATAAAAAGCAGCAAGATTAACGGACAATTTCATGAAGGCTATTGGAACGCATCGCTTGGTCTTTTAGCAATTGGCGAATACGAAAAAGGTTGGAGACTTTATGAATATCGATGGTCAAGTGCTAGCTTTACCTCTCCTCGTCGTAATTTCCCAGCGCCTATTTGGCTGGGTAAAGAGAGCCTAAATGGCAAAACTATTCTACTTCATAGTGAACAAGGACTTGGTGACACCTTACAGTTTTGTCGCTATGTGCCACTTGTTGAAAAACTTGGCGGCCAGGTTATCCTTGAGGTTGAAAAACCATTAATTGGCATCTTGCAATCACTTTCGCGTAAAGTTCAAATAATTGAAAAAAGTACCCCATTACCTGATTTTGATTATCACTGCCCACTGATGAGCCTACCGCTAGCTTTTGCCACTACGTTAGAGACAATTCCATCTAAATGCCCATATTTGACGGTAAATGAGTCTCGTGTGAAATTTTGGAAAGCCAAGTTGGGAAGTGCTGAAAAACCTCGTGTGGGTGTTGTTTGGCGGGGTAATTCTGCACACGCAAACGACTTTAACCGCAGCATCAGCCTGCATTACATTGTTACGATTTTATCGCCTGAAATCGATTGGATTAGTCTACAAAAAGACCCTTCACCTGAAGAAACCGAAACCCTCAAGAAAACAACCAAAATAAATAATCTGGGTGATGTTTTCACAGACTTTGCTGAAACTGGCGCAATATGTAAATCCATGGATGCAATACTCTCAGTTGATACAAGTATTGCGCACCTTGGAGGAGCACTTGGCGTACCTGTATTTTTACTGCTTCCATACATTGCTGATGCTCGATGGTTTTTAGACCGTAATGACAGTCCCTGGTACCCAAACACAAATATTTTTAGGCAAACTCCTCATAGGGATTGGACAAGACCAATTCAGGAAGCAAACCGTGAAATTATCAAAATGTTTAAATAGCAAATAACTTGAGTTTAATTTTCAGTTAATCCGTCAATATCGGCAAGAAAATTGCAATCAACCGTATGATGTTGGTTTTTTGGCGAACTAGTTTGTGGAGCGTCAAATTTGAAATTTGCAATTTTTATCGAAAACACCAATGAATTTAATCAAATTTTTGCGCCCGTCGCTACACGGCTTCATTTAACTCTCAAAACTATGGGATGCGACAGCTCGCTTCAGCCTAGTTCTCCATATTTTGACGGACGTAAAATTGTGTTTGGCGCCCACTCAGATCCCCAATACTGGGAACGCTATGTTACTGATAGGGATATACTTTTCAATTATGAGCCTGTGTTTTTAAGAAGTTGGCGCGATAAAAACAAAAGATACTGTAATCTTTTGAAAAAATCACACGTTGTTGATTATACCATCAAAAATTCTCCATTTCTTGCCAAACATTATATCAGTGCGGTCCCGCCGGCATTTTCTTGTGAACGCTGGCCTTCTAAAACCAAAGACGCGCTTTTTATCGGCAATTTAAGCAATCACCGAATAGGTCAACTAAAAAAGCTTAGTGAAGTCGGAATAAAAGTTCATGTTGGGTTTAAAATCTTTAATGAGAAGCTTCGCACCGAAATTTCTAAGGCGAGAGTTTTTTTGAATATAAACGCCCCCCAAGACACTAATTTTAACATTTTTAGATTTTCACTTTGCAGTGGCATGAACACTTTATTTTTTGGAGATAGCGGTGAATGGACTCAATACTCGGAGCTAAATCCGTTAATAAATCACACAATCATTGAAGAAAAAGAAAAGCTAAATAGCGCTCTGCTATCGATCTTAAATGATAAAGGTAAGTATGATTTCCTGCTCTGTGAGCAGAACAGCATATCAAAACAACACCTGCTTAATTTTGAGAGCGTAGTAAAAGAAATTGCTAATTTCTAACCAATTTAGGACGCTGAACTATGACTGCAAACAAGAGAGATAAAAATTGTTGTATTGTTGTTTCGCACCCTTTTTGGCGAGAGCGCCTCGGTTGTGGGACTTTACTGCGAGCAAGATACAACCTCTTAAAAAGCATATTCGCAAACGTTTATATTTTTTTTATTACGAACACTGAGGAAAAGTGTCCGTATATCGGGGCTACATTTCGTGGTTTCCAGCCATCGAATCCTGACCACCTAGCAGCCTCCAGAGAATTCTTTGAGCAAAACGATATTTCACTGTGCTACTTTTCATATAATCTTTTCTCAGGTTTGGCGGAGTTAATTAATTGCACAACTGTTGTGGAAGTGCATGACGTCATGCATATCAGGCAAGCTAATTTCGATAAATTTGGTTACTCAGCTCCAATTAAAATGGATAAGACCGACGAGATAAAATCGCTCAAAAAGTACGACTTAGTATTTTGTTTAAATACAGTAGAAACTGCGTACCTCCAAAAAAATGGTATTAATTGTGTATTCCTACCTCCGAATATGGATTTCAATCTAATCAATCAACCACAGGATAATAGTTTTTTTGGTTTTTTTGGCTCATCGGCGTTACCAAACATTGATGGAATAAAACAAGTCAAAAGCTTGATTAGTAGCACTGATAAATTTGTGATAGCTGGCTCGATAACAAGGAATCTTTCTTCCGAAACCGTTGAAAAAAACTGTCTAAAAAACTTAGGGTTTGTTGAAACGCCGGGTACATTTTACGAAAACATTAACGTTGCGATTAGTCCAATTCGGTTTGGTGCTGGGCTGAAAATAAAAGTATTCGAGGCTCTAGCACATGGCTGCAGAGTTTTGGCCAGCTCACACTCGATTGAGGGTTTCCCTGAGGGTGTAGCGGATATTGTAACTGTGAATGACAATCTGAGTAATTGGGATCTGAGGGTTGTCGAACAAGCTCTTATGACGCCTAGAGGTAGTATAGAAAAATATTTTTCAGAACATTTTTCAAATAAAATATGCAGAAATTTACTTCTTCAAGCTTTGTAGTTTTTCAGGCAGACCTTAGAAAAAAATATTCTGCACAAATAAAAGGAGGCTCTCTACATAACAAAAAAAGTAAAACCTTACCAACGAGAATAGTTTTCCTAAAAAATGGAAACTAAATGATCAGCGGCAGCTTTGCTGGCACCATATAGTGAATTTGGGTTATATGGGCTATTCTCGTGAAAAGCGTCATCCTGTGGACCTAAGCTTCCATAAACTTCATCTGATGAAATATGAACGAAAATAAAGTTCTGAACTTCGGTTTCATAAAAATGGAGAGCACTCTGCAATAATAAGTATGCACAATTAATATTAGTTTTTACAATTTGACCTGGAGAACTATTCGAGCGGTCAACATGACTTTCAGCTGCAAAATGAAATATTGCCCTCGCTTATATTTGGTGAAGATTGACTGCAAAAAAGCATATTCAGAAATGTCTGCCTTTATATTTATCAGGTCAGGGCACTCATGACAGTCCAACAATTTTTTATTTGCAGCATGAGTTGTAAAAAAGCATTGGAAATCGGCAAAACAAATCGCCATTTGAAATTATTGCTTAATCAGGCACTTCTGTTAAATTTAAGCTTCTAGTTTCGATATTTTAAAAAATTTAATTTTTGCGGTAAATTAAAAATCATTTTCATAACAAGTTTTCCAAATGCCCAGACCGGCGGTTGCAAGTGATGCAATACCTTGCTCTGCAGCATGACGCCATGTGTACCTGTTGCGCATTATACTGCTAGAGTAAAGGGCATCAGCTTTACAAGCTGCAAAGTTTTCTCTCACAAATTTAAGCTTATTCGCGATCTCTTCAGGCTCTGCTTTTGCCCAATTACCGCCAGAGCGCCAATGCTGCAAGAACTCCTTGCAATCTATTGGCCTAATGTCGTGGTCTAATTTTGTAAACTTAGCCTCAATATCAGCAAGAAACTCAGAGTGCCCACTATAAAAAGTGGATATGACAGGCAATCCACAGGCAATTGCTTCAATTAGAGGCAGACCCCACCCTTCCGCTCTAGATGGAAAAACTAGCGCGTGATAGCTGCGATAGAAACCACCCATCTCAGTCGTCGGTATAGCTTGATAAATTGGCTTAACATTGCGCAAACCTAGCTCATTAATCTCTGAAATTAAATCATTTTTCTTTAACGCCTCAGTTTTTTTATCCCCCCAAAAGTAGTCTGCTTTCAAGTGAAGTTCTGTATTGGGATCGTCGCCGAAAGCTAATTTAAAACCCTGAAGTAACTCGCTAAAACCCTTTCTATTTTCTTTCTTGCCGCACATAAGAAACCTGAAAGGTTTGTCATCGTAAGAGCATGAAGAAAGAAACGGATGGAATGCGCTTGGATCAACGCCCTCATTTACAATGTGAATCTTGTTTTTTTCTAGGCCACATGAAATCAAAACTTTTTTTGCCCAGTTTGATGGAGTCCAAATCAAATCGGAACGACTCAAATATTCCAAATAATCATCCGGTAGCACGTCACTTTCAAAAATCGCCCACTTGATTACAAAGCCGCTGACGAAGTGCTCAGAAATTGTCGGATAAAAAAATATAGAAACATCATTTTCAGTTATTTGATGAACGATGGGACTAATTTTTTTACCTGAGGACTTCACTTCGACTACAACTTCGGACAAGCCAGAAAGTTGCGCCATTGCATCAAGAAAGCCAGAATAATGAACACCTCCGCCCAAGATGTTTCGTTGACCAAACATGTAGATTTTCATTCATTCTCGCTTTATTTTTAAACTGAACGCGAAAAGAAGGCGCTGACACAACTGCCAAACTTAAAGACAAAAGCTACCCCGTATTAGTGTGCGAACACGGACAACAAACTAAGGGGCGAGTGTAACTTCGGACTTAATTGCGTTAGTACCAGTTAAAGCGGATAGTAATTCAGGGTCCTCTCGAAGCATCGAGACAATTTCTGCGACCTCTTGAGGGACAACACTCCACAAGCGAACAAGTAAAGCAATATAGGCCTCCTGTTCAGGCATCCCGTGTGACTGTAATTTTTCAACAGCAAGACTCAAAGAATCATCAACAATAGTAAAGCCTTGTTCTAATGACATAAGACACTCCTTTTTTATGTGATTGGTTTTAAGCAATCCATATGCCAGTTGCTAAGAGTGTTCTCCCAAACTCCGCAAAGGTTCTGGCGCAATAGCCTGACATTTGGATACCATCTTGTTGTTTCACCTTTTACGCCCCAACGCCAATCAGGTCGGTAAGCCAGTAATACAGATGTCGGCACACCAAGAGCAGCGGACAAATGTGCAACACTTGTGTCCACACTTATCACCTGATCAAGATATGAACATATCGCAGCAGTATCGGAAAAAGTTTCAAGTGCCTTGCCTGGCGCGACAATGTTGTGACAACGATCAACAAACGCGCGTTCACCATCAGACAGCTCTTTTTGCAACACAACGTAACTAGCGTTTTTTGGAAGTTGGGCAATGAGTTCCTTTAAATCAAAACTACGATTCTCATCGTTTGCAAATCTGCTGCTGCCACGCGCCACAATGCCAAACTTTGGCCCAGCAATCTTACTGAGAAACGCGTCCCATTTTTCAATGTGCTCATTCGAGGCATAGAGGTAATGATCAAAGCAAGGTATTGTGTCGATATTTGTGCCAAAAGCCAGTGGAAGGCTCATCAACGGACAATGAAAATCATGTGGTGGTGGTATATCGCCTTGCGTGATAACTTTTGCCTCGAGCCCCATATCCTTGACAAGGTTGATTAATGGCGCCTGGCATTGGACAACCAATTTCACATCTGTATCAAATAATTTTGCGTATCGAACAAATTGAATTGTGTCGCCAAAGCCGCCCTCGGCATATAACAATATGGTTTTACCGGACAGCTTTTCGTTACCCAGCCATAATTTACTATCAAAAGTGCGTCTTTTTAGGGTTACTTGTGGGTGTCGCCACCTGGTTTCATAAAGCCGAAACCCCTGTTCATATTTGCCCAGCGTGAGCAAGACGTGCGATTTATTCCATTGTGCATCCA
>Ga0181607_10004564_pt1 | contig 11845 bp, 11 predicted proteins | sample 041ome_9_FD_132420 | JGI IMG/M metagenome (GOLD analysis project Ga0181607, IMG submission 132420) | Coastal salt marsh microbial communities from the Groves Creek Marsh, Skidaway Island, Georgia - 041413US metaG (megahit assembly) | ecosystem: Environmental > Aquatic > Marine > Intertidal zone...
AGATATGCTTATAAATACCCATCTTATGATTGGGAAAAGCAGCATAAACCCTTGTCGAAAAATCGATGTCTTCCAGCGCAAAAAAATTATTTGAGAGATCAAACTTAACTCTATCAAACACTTCTTTACGAAAGAAGGAAATACCACCACTTAGATAACGAGAAGGCACAAAAGAAGCTGAAGTGTCACTAGAGCAAACACAACTAACTCTAGGGTCATAAAAAGGTCCCAGATGACTTAAATTAAACAACAGTCGATAAAGAAAAGAGCTAGATGATTTAATTTCAGTGCCACAACCTGCAATTAACTTTTGGTCTTGAAATACATTTCTAACATTTGTTAAATAATTTGTGGATAACTCAATATCATCCTCCAAAAAGACAACGGTATCATTACAAATATATTGTAAAGAGAAATTCTTAGCCTCCACCAAACCAGAAATCCAGGGGGAATGAATATATTTTATAGAAATATTATTATTGTTTAGAATATTATTTGAAAAAGGATCTTCTGATTGATCAATGATTATTAATTCATCATCAGCATGCATAGATTGAATAATAGATTTAAGAGCTACAGATAAGTCATTAGGGCGATTCTTAGTTGGAACAATTATCGATAACATAAATTAGCACCAATTGAGATCAAGACCTTACTTACATGATTCAATTTATCTTTGTCAGAAGTGAAGTGGTGTAACACATCCTTATCAAAAAGAAAATTATTTAAAAAGTAACATTGGGGGGACAAATTAAATGATGATTGAAAATCGTATTCAGAAAAATGCAACCCAACAGTACTAAGGATATTTTTTGTGAAAAAATCGTATTTATAAACCAATAATATAGATGAGATTGAAGATGAAACACACTCTAAGTAAAATGCAGGTGAAATAGATACAACTATAGAGGATGAAGATATATATTGAGTAAATGTAAAGCCCTTTCTATCAATAATATCACGAAGCAAATAAGATATCTTTACTCTAGGATTAGACTTAATGAAAATTGGGTAATCATTATTATGGGTAATACAACTAACAAGACGAACGTCTGTTGTATAATCGCCTGAAAGCGCCAAAACAATATGGCGATTACTACTAATAGAAATTGAAGGATACTTTTTTAGAAATCCAAAAAGTAACAATCTTGAAGATGGCCAACCATGATTTCTAAATAAATCGAAAAGTCTTTCAGATGGAAGAGAAATGTAAGTAGGGTCTAGAACTTGTTGAGCACCAAAAACAGAAAATATACGTGAATTCCTAGAAGTAGGAATAGAATGAACATAGGCAATATTTCTTATATTGAACTGATTGGATTGAAAAATAAAAAACAACTCCCAATATCGACCCTCAAACGGTAAAATTACGGTATCAATGTTTCGTTTATCGAGCAACAAATAAAAAGATAAAAAATTATAAAAAGAAATAAAGTAGTTTTGCTCAGAGAAAAAATGAATAATTGGTAGTTTTCTCGAATAACCTAAAATGTATAATAGATGAATAAAAGGAATTAAAAATGCAATAAAAATGCAACTAATAATATGAGAATATTGCAGGTGACACTCGATAGGATTTACTAAATTTAATTTTAGCCCACCAACTATATTTAATCTTTGAGCAAAACTAGAATCAAACGCTTTACCGTAATAAATATCATTTTCTCCGACATTAATGGCAATAATATTTGACTTGATTGATGCAGAAAGCAACTTCCTTAGAAAAGATCGAAGCGTAATAGAAAGAAAAACAAAACTATAGATTGGAGAATGAAAAAATAGAAAAATTAAGGGAGCAGGTTTATCCCTTCCAATTTCATAACTATGAAAAGAATTTAGTGATGATAGAAAGAGGAAAAAAAGCCTCATAAGTACATTTTAATATCCGTGGGTAATTTGTATTTTGATTCAGAAAAGTTAGACGCTTTACCATATGGTAACGTAAAACTTCCATAACAAAAAAAACGTTCATCGCTATGATTAATCATCTTGCTTACTGAATGGAATGAATATCTGTTATTTTCAAATACAACTAATCGGCCGGCGCGGGGAGAAATAACTTCAGATATTGTACATTCATTTTCTAACGGTTGAGGTTTTGGATCTTTATCAGGCTCTATGAGCTTATGTATAAGCAAATCTCCACCTTGACAATTATTATCAAGTGGAGAGTTAAGATATAATAAAAAAACAAAAACTCTACTATCACTATCTCTATGTATCTCTCTAGAGTAACCATTTCTTGCTGATGAGGCATCGAACAATAATTCACCGATGTTTCGGTTAAAGATTTTTAAAAATTTAGAGACTAAAAAAATACAAGCTTTGATTGATAATGAGTATAATATCCAAAATGACAAGAATAAAACGTTATTGTTTCTAACGGGCATCGAGGCTCGTTTAGTAAACTTTCCAAATAATCGAGAAAATTTATACAGAAAAGGAAAAAAAATATATTTATTTGAATCAATTTCGAGATACGTCATAATATCTTTTATGAAATGACTAGAATTGATCCTATCTGTTAGCCTTTTCCAACTTTTACTTTTTTCTAGTAACTGCTTATACTCATCTGAGGTGTTAGGTATTAACTTCCTTCCTCCATGCCATCTAAAACTAGATGCCGGTGTGAATGATTCAAAATCAGAAATTAATCTCCTGCACTCCTCAGGAGTTATGAATTTGTCAACTACTTTATATTTAAACATAAATTATTATTTCTTTATAATAAAACTACTGCCAAAAGGAACTTCATATTTGAAATAGAAATCATCTTTATATTTTAAGCTAATTTCATTAAATGCCTTTTGGACACCTGGAAATTGTGTTGAATTATGATCATCAAAAACTACAACACCACCACTAGCTACATTTGGCCATAATAGGTCAAATGCTTTAAGAGTGGGCTCATACAGATCCATATCAAAATGGACAAATGCAATTTTATCAAACTTAATTTTTTGAATTGACTGTGGAACCCAGCCCGGAATGAGCGTTAGATTATTATAAAATGATAAATTTTCTCTAACCTCATTTTCCGTAGAATAAAACTGATTTTTTTCAGCTAATATCTCATCACTTGATTGATTTTTCACCAAGCTCTTATCTTCTATCTTTTTTTCGGATAGGCCGCCCTCAAAACTATCAATTAAAATTAGCTCTGAATCTAATTTATGAGATACAAGCTTCTTGGCAGTGATATAAGCTGATAATCCTTTCCAGACGCCTAACTCCACAAAAGAAAGCTTAGGATTATTATAAATCGCATGATCTAGCGCTTGTATAAAACTAATAACCCTAAACTGCTTATAAATATTGTCAGTCCAAATCATATTTGTTTTCTGCAATGCATCAAAATACAAATCAAGTCTTTCATCCGTATTCGGGTAATATTGCATCGATTTATTTAAATCAAAAATTACGTTATGAAACTTTCCTTTAGGATTTCTCGCAATTAAAAAGTCAATATTTGGCAAACTGAATTTTAAATAGCCATGATATTTTTTTATAATAGACACTTATTTCATCTCTAGTTTATATTTACTACTTAATTCTTGATACATGAATGCAAGCTCACTATCAAAAAAATCTATGTGGCCACCGATTTTACCAGATCTAAATGTACCACTTTGTGCAATCGATGATTTTCTCTTAGATTGTAAACTGCCATTCATGTTACTCAATTTTTCCCTTTTACATTCTAGCTTATTTTCAATATCACTAGCATCTTTAGAGCCACATCCAAGTAGAAGTATAATTTTATTTATTTCTCGTATCGGATCGCTTATATAATCTTCATACCAAAAAATACTAGTGTTAAATGGTGATTCAATCCATGAATTAACATACCTTGCATAGTATTCAAATTGCGAAATACCATAAGTAGGGTTAATCGCTAAAACACTTGCTTTAAATCGTGATAGATCATTTTTTATATGGTTTAATCTATTAAAATCCCAATGCTTTGGATCAGAAATAATATGGAAATACCTTGATACCAATGCATCTCGAATATCCCTTAAAACTATTATCTTAGTTGGAAGATCTAGATATTTATATTCAGGTTTATATAAAGCATGTGTTTTTATATATGTATTTTTCGATAACGGGAATGCGTCAAATAACTCTTGGCATATAAACCCCTCTTCATATCTGTTACACTTGTATCTTGATCTTAAGATAGATCTCGCCCCGTCGACATATCCCAACTCAGAAACAATATGCTCATATAGTGATGTGCCTGACTTTGCTAAACCATTAATCCAAATTTTATTTGATGAATTGCACATATTATTTGAAAAATAATCTTTCTGAATATCTCCAAAAAGATTGTTATACTCAGCAAGTAATCTTTTGATTAGATATATCATTTAATCTTTTCCAATGAAATGAAACAAGTTCCCAAATTTTTTTATCTTTGATTATTTCTACACTATCACTTCAATCCAAAATCAATTTAGTATGGTGACCAGTTGAAGATCCGATAATCTATTTTATCAGTACTCCATTACGAATTTTTTCTTTATTATTTGGATTTAAGTCCTTCTTTATATCCATATACAAATTAATTTATCCATTCTAATCTTAATCAGTTTTAGTAACTTTTTTGTAAATATTCATACTTTTGTTTTACTCTTAATGCATCTCTCTTTTTAAAGTTATAATCTTTTTTTTCTCAAGTAAAATAACTAGTTCATATAAATCCCAGATTGGCATCATCATTTTATCGGCAATATCTACTAAGGAATTCCTCCCATCAGACAAGAACAAAAAGTCAGAAATGACTTTCCAATCCTGACTAACTGATGACAATCCACCTAAGCTATCTCTTAATCCATATTTGGACATGAATATTTCACATGGCAGTAATTGCTTTGGATACACATTCATTTCAATTGCTTCAATTAAAAGCCTATTGATATTATACCCTCCATATAATCCATCTGGTGTCACAACAGTATTCAGTTTGTCTAAAGATGTATGATATTCAGGATATTCTCCGTATTTTGTTCTCATCAAGCTTATCGTAGGTATTCTCAAATTAGGTGATGCATATTGACGCTCGTCACTTCCCCTTTCACGCCAATCATATTCATTATAATCTCTAGCGTAATTTCTAATAACATTAAGACCGAGTGAAGCTAATATGGAAGTTCTATCCGGTGTGCTCAATATACTATAATTTCGATCATCACCAACACATGTAACTATTATTGCATATTTGACATTCTTTTTTATTGATTCATAGTTATTTGAAATGTATGCAATTGATCCAATTGTCTCTGGAACAAATAGGATTCTGTATGAATAGTATAAATCTTCTTTTTCATAAAGCCATTTAGCAAGTGCCATTGTTACAACAGGACCTGAAACTTCATTATTGGCCAATGATGGGTGGCAAATGTATGTCGAAATTATAATTTCGGTCTTTGACTTACCTTTTATTAAGCATTCACCATAGTCCAATCTGCCTGGATAATGTTTACTATTTATATAAACTTTATAGTACTCATCCTTAAATAATTTTCTTTGATTTTCTGCGATACAAAAACCCCAATCATTTTTGTAGTATGAGGTTCTATATGGTATGGCAGCTGGGCTATTGGGTTCAGAATATAACTTTTTTTCTAATTCTCTTAATGATATTATTTTGTTAACACTTTGTGAGTAAACGACTACATGCAACTTATTATCGTCTATATTTATAATTTTATTGCCATCTAAATCAGCTATGTAACCATCTAGTAGTTCCCATTCATCAGGTATAGTCCAATCAAAAACATTTTCACCTGAATTAATTGATTTCACTTCAAGTTGTATCAACTCCTCTTTAATATAACTTAAACTCTCTCTTACGCCTTTTCCCATCAAAGTTCTATAAATTGGGTAGAGATTATTTGCCCATTTCCATAAAATATTTTTTATCGCAGTCATCAAGTTAATCTTTTTCTATTTTATCCCATATAACTGGCGAGTTTCTTTCAATATTTTGATTGACTTTTTTACCAATTAATTCATTAAAAAATTTAGGCGAAAGACCATATCCCGGTCTTACACTCTTAATATCACTTAAAGATATCGTTGCCCCTGCAATCATATCTTTGACAAAGTACAGTGATCTTCTGAACTTTACATTGCCTTGCTCACTAGACTTCCTACTGTAATCCACACTACCTAGAGCTTGCCAAACGGTCCTTGTATCTAGACATAGAGCAGCAAGCTCACCCGGCTCAAGCGAGAAACTATCATCAGGCCCTCCACCACTACGATCTAATGTAAAGTGCTTTTCAATCACACAGGCACCTAACACAACACTACCAATAGCAGTCGTATTATCCAAAGTATGGTCAGACAAACCTACTGGAATTTGGTAACGACGCTTCATATCTACAATAGTTGCCAGGTTATAATCTTCTGCAGGCGCTGGATAACCACTTACACAATGTAAAATTACGAGGTTATTGCATCCACCACTTCTGGCTGCGTCTATTGCTTCATGAATTTCTTCTTCATCTGCCATGCCTGTAGAAATAATCATCGGCTTGCCCGTAGAAGCAACATAGCGTATTAAGGGCAAATCAACTGCTTCAAACGATGCGATTTTATAAGCTGGAGCCCCCAGATCTTCCAATAAATCAACGGCAGTATTATCAAATGGCGAACTGAATATTGTAATACCCTGCTTTTTAGCATGATCAAATAATGGTTTGTGCCAATCCCAAGGCAAATGTGCCTCTTCATAAAGGTTATAAAGTGTTCGTCCGTCCCATAAACCACCCTCCATTTTGAAATCATCATTATCACAATCTAAAGTGATCGTATCCGGTTTATACGTTTGCAACTTAACCGCGTCTGCACCCGCATTTTTTGCTTCTTCAATAATTTTAAGTGCCGTTTCTAAACGGCCATTATGATTTGCTGACATCTCAGCTATTACATAAGGCGGGTGATTATCAGATATTTCACGTCCCGCAATTTTTATGGCTGAAACTGGCATTTCTTAACCCTCACCTAAACTAGGCAAAATATATTCCTTAGCACCACGAAAAAAGCGAGTTCCTTTCATCGGTAAATTCATATCAAACGAAACATCTAAATTCAAAACATCTGCAACCCACCACCTTAAATCCTGAAAGCCCATCACATCCCTAAAGACCACCGTACTGGATAATCTAGGGTTAATCTCGAATAGCCTTGGACCGTTCTCGCTTAACCTTAACTGAATGTTAAACGCACCTTCTAAATCCATAACTTTCGCAATAGAACGCACATATTCATCAATGGTTTTGTTATCAACTACCTCACCACTACCAGTAAGCCCACCAACTAATTTTCTTTTCATAATTAGCGTTCGAACGTCAGATGACGAAGACGAATAAACAGCACATGTATATTCTTCATCCTCCTGTTGTAAGTAGCCTTGCCAAACAAAATTATCGCTTAAACAACTATCAAGCTTCTCTATAGAATCAACAAGCACTATTCCTTTACCACCCTGTCCATGCCGAGGCTTAACTATTACGGGGAAACAAGATGGCACTTTATCCCCAACTATCCCGTGTGTAGGAACTTTTATACCATTCAAAGAAAGGTAATCTAAACACTCAAATTTATCCAAACACGTCTTAATAATGAACTGTGAATTGGCTAAAATTTTCGCATCACCAATCTTATAGAGACCTCGCTCAGCTAACACGCCTAGTTCAGCTTCACTCGTCGGAATAAACAAATCTATTTCATTCTTAGAAATATAAGAAGTAACCCAAGATATATAATTTTCATCATTGGCTCTGGGGCAGGTTATACACTCATCAAGAATTAAAGAAGCATAATGATTCGGATTGATATCCATTCCGTATAGACGTGAAAAAATTCCCCATTCATGGAAAATTCTTGAAATGCCGACCCCTATATCTCCAGCAACACCACTAATTAAAATCCTCACTGGGAGCGGCCTCTAAACATAACTTCACTCAAATATGGAAGATCAGGATCATTTAAACGTGCAGCCTCAATTACTGGCGCCACATCAAATGGAACTCTAACAAACTGAACCGCCAAATTACTTGTATTTACCACAGCATAGCTGGCCAGCCCACCTACATCTCTAGGCTGACCCACCGACCCTGGGTTGAGAAGATATTTGTTATCACTAGCATGAATGAAAGGATAATGCGTATGACCTAACAAGGTAAATTGAGCATTACTGTATGAATCCAATATTTTGTTTTTATAAGCGTCTGGGTATAAATATTCATTTACATCGCCACGGATACCATGATTACAACAAAATCTAACCCCATCGAATTCGACGTTTAACTCTTGCGGAAGCCCTTGTAGCCATTCTATCTGTTCAGCTGAAAGTAATCTTTTACAAAACTCGTACCCAGAACCATACTTTACTTTATAAGTTTCTGATGCTTCTTTGCTTTCAAGGGTTTCTTTGAGAATATCCTCATGGTTACCGCTTATACACATAAAACGTTCATCAGAAGCAATTTTTTCAATCACTTGATCTGGCCAATAGTAATAACCGATGAGATCTCCGCAAACCAACACAGCATCAGCCTGCCGGAATTGTACATCTCCATACACGGCATCTAATGCGATGACATTCGCATGAATATCAGAAATAATCGCGACTTTCATCTACTCAGGACGCTAACCGAACATATGCTGTAAGCACACGTCCAAATTCTAAGTCTGCAGCGGCCTCCCCATAATCCACGAATCGACTTATATTTTTTTCAGCCAAATAATTAGTGCACACCACTCTGGAAATATGAGCTGCCTTACCTAAAGCTCCATTCTTCCAGTGGTTTGAGTGTTCGTTCAAAAGAAACTGCTCAATAGGGTAATCAGCCTGCAATGATAAAATTTGAAACCCAACATATTCAAACAGATTTACTAAACTATCTTTATTAAAGTAACTCAGATGTTCCAGCGGATCCACCCATGTCTCTTTTGTGCAGCCCGTTTTGACCAAAAGTTTTTGGAATGCAGAGAAATCGTTAGGCACTTCAATACGAGCAATAGCATTTTTACTCATAATACGTTTAATTTTTTTCAATAATTCGACTGGTTCAAGCACATGCTCCAGCACATTATCTAAATTAATTAAACATGGCTGAAACGAAATAACATCTTCTCTATCAAGATAGGTCAGTACATTCGCTTGCTCAAAAAAAGGTAGTACATCGGGATTATTTCTTTCTAATCCATTACTCGAAAAATCCACACATTTAATTGTCCAACCTTTATTTAAGAAATATTGAGAAAAAAAGCCCTCTCCGCACCCTATGTCTAATAACGTTTTTCCTCTTGCCGTATATCTTGATATTGTTTCTTCGCAAAGTTTAGCTTGGTTTTGAAAAAAACTTAGCTCATCTTTACTGTATGAGAACTCATAACTTCCCAAACTATTCTGATAATATTTATCGCGATAGTGGCTTTCCAACATTTGTACCGTAGGTTTTGGATATACCTCCATATAACCCAAGGTATTTTTCTTAAGTGAATACCCTTCATTTGTCATAGAGGCTCCTAAAAAAAACTATGGCTTCTCTTTTTATGGCCACTTCTACATCTTCATATAATGGTATTTTTTTAGAATAACAACATATATCTTTACTGACGCTATAAGGACTTTCTACAGATTCTTTTTTAGCTTGCTCAAAATTCATCTTATTAGATGACATTATTATCTGAGAGATTTCATGGGAGTTGAGACAACCCGAAGAAGCATAGTCAGTAATTCCCACAGGCTCATGAGTTGCTAAGTAGTTTATTCCAGCTGCTGCAAAAGTTTTACTAATCATAGAAAATCGAAACCCACCATCCAGTATGCTGTTGTTATTTTGACTAGAGAGTGCACAAATCTTTTGGAAACGCCCTGTATAGTCATCTGAAGAAAATACAAAAGGCAGCCGCAAAATGCTGGAAACTGCCATAAGTGGCGATATATTTAGCCTATTTTCTAATGCGATTTTACCTAATGTATAAGAATCAACCATATCGTTATTAACACCTAAATCATCTAATGGCTTCTCTCGAAAATCATCAATATCAAATAGGTTGTATACGAAAAAAGTTGAAACAACGATGTAATGCTCTAAGCAAGTGAGATACGCCTTATCAAATGCATCTATGATTACGTCAACATCATCACCATCAAAACAGACCATATCAATAATAATGTTTGGCTGAAAATTATTAAGAATTTGATGGAGCACCTGTCTATTTTTTCGATCTCCTATAAAATGGATTGTATGATCATGTTTTTCATCTGATCGACTAACTGTTCCAATAGCCGATATTGTCGACTCTTTCCGCAGCATAGTTAGCAACTCAGGTCCTATGTAACGTGTCCCCCCTATAACAAGAACCTTTTTTTTACTATCAGCCACATCCGCAAACATTATCTTTCTCCGAGTAACATTTCAGCTACCCGCCCCACCCCTAATCCATCACATATGTATGCTGAATTTTCAGACATTAACTTTAAGTTTTCAAAAGCGCCTAGCAACAACTTACCAAATGCAGCCATATTGGTAAGAGTCTTTACAGATGAGACCTTGGCTGCACCTGATATTTCTAAAGCTTTAAGCACTTCGCGTTGATTATCGGCAAGTAAAAACAATATAGCAGGCAACCCCAACGCACACCTTTCCCACGAAGTACTTCCTGCTGCACCAATTGCTAGATCACTCTTAGCCATAAGTTCAGCCATATTAGAAATATTCTCATGCACTGTTGTTACATATCGCATACCTATAGCCTGCTTTTTTACCTCCTCAACCCAAGGTGACGAAGCACCAAGAACAACATCAATATGTATACCAATTGGCATGTCGAAATGATCAATAGCGAGCAGCACCTTTCCAGTTATATTATCTTGATCCACTCCGCCCATAGAAACCAACAGCTTCAACATATTAGTTTCTTTACGGCGAGCCAAACTCGTGTCTCTCCACTGAGCAAACTCCGGGCGCAACAACGCATATCCTGGACCAATCAACCGATTTACTTGAGGCTTTAGCCATGCATCATAATCAACTGATTCTCGACCTAAGTTTTGATCTAAAACCAGGTCACAATTATGTTTGCGATTTGCCAGGTCATCTATTACAAAAATTTTCTTGGCATGATCTCGTAAAGCTGTTTCCCACTGAGCATCTAACGCATAATGATCTATAATCAACCAGTCAAACACGCGTGCCTGAGTCGCATTTTTTGTTTGCTCTGCATCAGTTAGCCAATCAACAGACAACCACTCTCTATATGTGTCCTGATTGACCTGCAACTGATTTAACGCCCCATTATTTTTAAGCGCGAATACTTCGTGCCCTCGTGCTCTAATGGCATCGACCAAATGTCCTTCGTGAAGACGCGTTACAAAAACACAATATGCCCCCCTGCGTACTAATTCATCAGCCAATGTTAGACAACGCATAACGTGTCCACTACCTATCTTCAAGGATGCATCAACACGAAAAAGGATTTGCGGAGACATAGCTAATTCAGCCGCTTAAAACCACCATGACATACTGGTCCATGTAGCAAGCTGTAGACATCTCTCCCGTCTTCGCACTCTTTAATCAAACTAAAAACAGCATCAAGCGCAGCAAAATAGCCATCAATAACGTCGGGCGTATGTTCTGTAGAAACATAGACTGAGTTACCAGCTAAATATCCATTGGCTAACATTTCCTGGGTAATTAGCGTTTTATATGCCAAATTATGATCGCTACAAAAACTAAAGCCCGTTAACGCTGGCAACCCCCAATGAGCAATTTCAATACCATGGCTTTCAGCAAGCTGCTTCCAGCCAGCTCTAATACTCAAA
>Ga0181607_10004571_pt1 | contig 11839 bp, 14 predicted proteins | sample 041ome_9_FD_132420 | JGI IMG/M metagenome (GOLD analysis project Ga0181607, IMG submission 132420) | Coastal salt marsh microbial communities from the Groves Creek Marsh, Skidaway Island, Georgia - 041413US metaG (megahit assembly) | ecosystem: Environmental > Aquatic > Marine > Intertidal zone...
AAACAATACATTAGGTTAATAATGATCCACTTACGATCCATCGAGTATAGTGATCTGGATCGCGATCCAAGAGGGTTTAAAAATATGAGTGGATCGCAATGTGGATCGTTTATATTTGACTGTCACGACTATGCTATATTTTGATATTTAATCGTTATCTCATGAGATAATAAACTATAACTTCCATTCCGACACGGCGAAACTATAGTTTCGAAATTTGCAGAGCCAGATTAAACGCGAATGAGAGACAACATTCGACCCAAAGCGGACATTTAATATAACATGTATCATCTTATAAGACCCAATAACAATCAGGTTGTAGCGAAATTCTATTGTAACTACCTAATTGTAAAATTCGTGTTTCGCTTGGATATCTATATTTTTATTTCCCATTTAGTCAAAAAAAATTATATTGAACTGCAATCTCACAAAAGGAATTAATTTATGTTAAAAAAACTTCTACTATTCATACTATTTAGTGTAGTTTTTGTATATGGGGTTGGAGTGGGGACATATAAAATATTCCCATATAATGAGATTAGAGCACTCAAAGGGATAATATCGGCGAAAGTTGAATCTAAAACTTACGAAACTTCAAAGTTCCTGCATAAAACTTCATTTTTTAATCTTATTTCACAAAGTGATTACGATATTGTGTTTGTTGGAGATAGCTTGACGGAAAGAAGCCTTTAGCATGATATTTTTCCTAATTTTACCATAGCAAATCGAGGTATCGGAAGTGACACAACAACTGGAGTATTAGCTAGGATGGATACGATTATCAATACTAATGCAGAAAAAGCATGTATTGCATCGACCGGTTGAGACCACCACCCAAAGCGGACATTCGCGCTTCATATTTTTGAATAATTAATATCATTAGGTTACACTCACTGGAACTCAATTATAAGCTCTTAGTCCATTGGTGCTATTTTATTGCGGTAAAGTCTAGTTGCGACAAGCAAGTCACTTCCGTACTCGGTCAAGGATAGTATTTTGCCATTATTCATTTTAAAAATAAATACGTATTTGTTGTTATATTCACCATTGACGCCTTGACCAGAACCTTCCATCACGAGGGCAACACCTTTATCATCAGCTATTACATCTGTTGGTGTTAAAACGACGCCATCGGGAATTAAGATTGCTGCTTTCTGAAGAAAATCGTCAAAGTAAGTTTCTTTATTATATGTACCGGCGAGAGGCAAGTCTCCCATGCTCGCCATAGGAATATTACCCATATAATAAAATTTAAAATCATCATCAAGCATATCTTTTGCTTTTAAGGAATCATCCGATAATACTATCTCGAAAAATGACTTAGCTAAATCAACGTTAACTTCTCGCGAGGTTTGGCTATTTGCGGAAGCACTTGATATCAGTAAAATTAGGGCAGAAAAGATTAATTGTTGAAACTTCATTTGTTGCTCCTTAATATTTTGAAATTGAGTAAATTCGACCGATATCAGGCCGGAGGATTTCCAGTTTGTCTGATTGATTTGCCTGTCTTTCGATCAAGGCCGGGTCAATTGTGTTAAAATCAAACATGCCAAAATGATGGGCTACCATCGTAGAAATATTGATACGTTGACAGAAAGAAATAGCTTCTTCCAAAGACATATTTCCTGGAATACCATTTTCGCTTCTATGTTGATCACGGCCATTAACGGGTAGAAGGGCAATATCTGGTTGAAATTTGGAAACACGCTCTTCCAGTTCTGGAAATAATATTGTATCGCCTGGATGGAAAATCCTTAGGTTATCTGATGAAATACCGTATCCTAGGTATGGATGAAGCCCTTCAGGGTTTAAGTCTATTTTTTCATGAGAAGCGGGAAAAACAGTAATCGTTGTTCTCTCGCCTATATCGATCACCCGCCCGGCATCAACGGGGATAAAGTTAGCATTATCGCCAATCCGTTCTTTGGCCACATCAAGCTTGGCTTGCGGTACCATGAATGACAGTTTGGGAAAACGATTTGCCAACGGTGCCAGAGTTTCAGGGTCCATGTGATCGGTGTGTGCATGAGTTATCAAAACCAGATCAGGCTTGGGTAGATCGCAAACGGCTAGTGGCGGAGGGACCATCCGTTGGTGTGGAAAACGAGTTCCTGCATATTTTGTTGCCAGACTATTAGATAAATATGGATCAATAAGAATTTTTATAGAAGGCAAATCTAGCCAAAACCCTGCTTGGCCCAACCAGTAAAGAGATGGGCTGATTGGTTTTTGTTGCAGTAATCCGGGCTCTTTTTTTAATCTAATCATTTAAGTCCCAACACATCGAGTAAATTTTTAACGGCCATTTCAGTGGCACGCGTTACACTATCATCGGTTAGGCCGCCAATATGGCTGGTCATGATACAGTTTTCGTGTTTCAGCAATGGGTCAAGTTCCGGCGGTTCTTGTTCATAAACATCTGTCGCATAAATACTGGCTAGCCCGCTATCAAGTGCTTGTAACATTGCTTTGCTGTCAATCAATCCAGCACGCGCGGTATTGACTATTATCAAGCCATTTTTTGCTTGTCTGAGTTGAACTGTTCCCATAACTGGAGTTCCATCAACCGGTGCAGGGCAATGGAGTGATATAATATCTGATTGCGACACCAGTTCAGACATGGAACCATGACTAAATCCAGACACGTCAGCTAATTGTTCGTTTTCGACGATGTCATACCCTAACACTTTAAAACCAAGTCCTAAGCATTTTTGACCAAGTAGGGTTCCGATGGCCCCCAGACCGATAATGCCAACTGTGAGGCTTGAAAATTCCCGCCCCTTAGATCTTGGCCATTCACCACGTTTTATTCCACGGTCTTCCTGAGGGATTTGCCTAACCGCCGACAGCATCATACTTAATGCGAGTTCGGCGACACCATTGGCATTGGCTCCAGGCGTTTTCATGACCGCGATGTTTCTCTTTGCTAAATACTCAAGCGGCAGATTATCGACGCCGGTGCCATTGCGACTTATTACCTTAAGATTTTGGGCGACATCAATAATATCAGGTGTGACCGGCTCTACACCTGCCAGCCAACCGACGCATTGAGGTAATATTTCTTTAAGTTCATCGCTTGTCGGCATCTGGCCCCGTTTAGCTGTGACAAGCTCATACCCGGCCTCTTCCAAAGCCCCTAGCGCATCATGTCCATTCGCGGATAAGGAGCGTGGTGTGATCAATATTTTGTTCATTTATGATCCATCACTTAATATTTCGGGCGATATCGCTTATCGCGTCAAATTCAGGATCGCTCGTTGGGATATCTATATCAAACACTTCTGCTATCACTTGTGTCCATCCGTAAATAAAATAATTCCAACCATCTTCAATTTGTAGAGACTTATTCTGCTTTTCGCTCTTGGCCTGATCAAGAAAAACGAGATCCCCGCGATAATTAAGTTCCCAAACAACCGCGTTTTGTGGAAATTTAGCGTCATTAGTCAACGGTGAGCCCGGCGCATCTTTGCCAAGCCCGGTGGCGTTTACGATCATCGAGCCTTCTGGCAATCCATGCAGTATTTTGTCATTATCCTCAGGCGTTTGCACAAGTACATATTCAATGTTTATATCTGTTTTCAATGTTTTATGAAAATCACGAATATGATTTAGTCGCTCCTGTGAGATATCAGAAACCACAATTCGTGCTGGCCTGTTTTTGCCCCTGTATTTTTGTTGCAAATGCCATGTCATTGCGATGGTTGAGCCACCCGCCCCCATACAGAAAAGTTCGCCACCTGTATTTTCGAAATGATTATTTCCCAGAAACCCATCAATGGTCAAGCCCGATGAAATCGGATCTTTTGCATGGCATATAAGCTTATCCCCCCGTTTGGAAATGCAGCTAGTTTCTGCCATTGCAGTGGCGTGAGGATCAATCACTTCAAACAGATCCTTACACGCATCATAGAGGTCCAGTTTATGGGTAGTAACCAATGCCCCTCTCGATAACGGGTCATTCTTAATGAATGAAACGGCTTCACGATATGCGGCAGGATCACTGTGAGGCTCAAAATCAATCCCTTTGATCACGACGTCGCCAAGGCCCAAATATTCTGCCCAAGCTGGGAAAACTTTCATGATGGAGCTTTGTGCGGTGGTGACACCGATAAAATAGAAGGTTTCTTTCAATGCTGGGGAATATGTCATCATACGCCTCTAATTTCTTTAACCCGGCTGACAGCGGCTTTTGCGTTAGCGATAATTTTGGCAAAGTTGCCGTTATTAATGTCTTCTCTGGTTGCAATCCATGTGCCGCCAACGGCCTTGACAGAAGGTATAGTGAGCCACTCATCCATATTCTTAAGATTGACACCGCCGGTAGGATTAAAGCTAATATTCAGGTGACTTACCGGTGCGCTGATATTTTTGAGCATATTGGGTCCACCCGCCGCGCCCGCAGGGAAGAATTTCATCATTTCACAGCCCGCCCTAATTGCGATCAGGATTTCAGAAGGGGTCATAATGCCCGGTGCGAATGGCATGCTAAGATTTTTAGCATGAGTAAGTATTTCGGGGTCCAGACCCGGTGACAACGCAAATTTAGCACCAGAATGTTTGCATTCATCAAGTTGTTCGATTGATAGGACCGTCCCGGCACCAACTAGCATCTCAGGGCGGTGCACCGAAATATTTTCTATGGCTTGCGCTGCTGCATCGGTTCGAAAGGTTATTTCTGCAAGTGGCAAACCACCTTCCAGAAGCGCATCCGCAAGCGCGATTGCTTTATCCGCGTCATCGATCGCAATAACAGGCACAACCCCAATTTCACTTATTTTATTGAATATGGACATGTTAATCTTCTTTATCTGCTGTTGCGAGTACCTGTTCAATCTCGTCGTCTGATCGTGGGGTGTAGGAGAGGTTCGGGACCTCTTTCCAGCCAGTTCCATCAGCAACAATACGGCTTTTCATCCCCCCGGATTTGGCAATAATCTCGTAATCCTGGCCAGAATCCGCAGGATAGAAAAAAGTCATCACCAGTGGTTCGCTACCAATATTTACGGTTCGGTGTATCCAGAAGGGTGGCACGTAACACATTACGCGTGGGCGCAATTCTTGAATGTTAATCTGCCCATCGGGCGATTCCATCAGCATCAATCCTTCACCGGATTCGCCATAGTATGTTTCTGGCCTATTTGCGGTCGCGTGAATATGTCCACGTGTAACATAAAATTCATCACCGATAAGGCCGGGTTGCATTTGTGTCATACCGATAATCATATCACCGTGACGCGCTGCAGGGTGCTTGTCGGTTACTTTATAAACAATCTCCTCCCCTCCGGATTTCACGGCTTGCTGGAACGCTACATTGTCCGCATATATCCCCTCCATATTGCTTAATTTTTTCTCGTATCGGCCTGAGTTATTGCCCAACTCACCATTTTCGATATCAGCATAATGGCTGCTGGGTTCTATATAGTTCATCTTAAAATCCTTGAAGGTATATAAATGCTTCGCCAATATACTTTTATATGTAATGTTGACATGACAGCTTTATTTATATAAATTTTTTGAACAATTGCAAGAAACTTTTATTGTAACAAGCTTATTTGCTCATAGATAAATTAAACAATTTTCTGAGTAGGCTAAAAGGTATATACAGATATGAGCCAACAAAAATTTAAGGCAGTGTTGTGGGATTTGGATGGAACACTGGTGGATAGTGAACCTGTGCACGGTATGGCGTTTCACCGAGCTATAAAGGAACTCGATCTTAAAATTCCTGAAAACAATGAAATTGATTTGCTAGGCAAAAGCGAAGCTGACGTTCTTTAAGTGGTACTGGAGATAGGTGGAAATCTCAGTTTGAGCGAATGGAGAAAATTGAAATGGAGGCATTACTTAGCTGTTTCAAATAATATATCAGTTATCGGTGATGTAGTTGAAATAATTGAAGAATTAACTGCTGTTGGGATTGATAATGCTGTGGTTTCAAACTCCAATCGAGAGATATTAAATCTTAATTTGTCGGTAGTTGGTCTAGATAAATATTTCGATGTTTCCATAAGTAGAGACGATGTGAAAATTGGCAAACCGGCACCAGAGGGTTATCTTACTGCCGCCAGCCGTTTAGGTTTCGAGCCCGGTGAATGTGCTGTTGTTGAGGACAGTATCCCGGGTGCAACAGCTGGGATCGATGCAGGAATGACAACCATCTTAGCACCGCAGTTTCATTTACCAATGGAGCAAATACCAGAAGGCGTGACTTATCTTTCACCCGATGATGAGCTTTCAAAATGCTTCCAAAAACTGTCTTTAATAATGCGTAAAAATGAGTGATGGCATAACCTCTATGGCCTTGACTCTTTGTTTAAAAAAAGTAATGTTGTCATGATAAATTATTTAAATTCGCTTTTATTGCTGAATCTGGAGATTATATAATGGGAAATAACCGCCATATTAAAAGACGTACATTACTCGGGGGTGTTGCATCACTTGGCCTCATGAGTTTAATAGGCTGCTCAGATGACAGTTCCCAACCGGGTGTTGAACGACTAGACGTTTCATTAATTATCCCAGGAAAAGACAGCGATTATTGGGGAAGATATACCGTGGCGGGTGCAACGCAGGGCGCAATCGATGCCGGTGCAAATTTTAATCGTGATGTCCGACTGAAGGTATCTGGGCCAGCGGTGGAAGGCGCACAGGGCGATTTTTTGCAGCTGCTCGAGGGGGCAGTGGCTGGGGGACCGGATGCATTGGTAATTGGAACACTTTACGCGGAACCCACCATTCCTATTTTGGAAGAAGCCCACAGAGGGGGCGTTCGTATCAACCTGCTTGCGCTCAATGTTGAAGGCTTGGATGAAAATGTCTATGGCTCGCTCTACTATTGTGACCAGGCGGAGCAGGGCGTCAAAATGGCGGATCAACTTTATCAGTATTGTACCGACAATAATGTGGAAATGAATGGGGTGGTAGGACTACACATGTCTGTTGTCGTACCTGTACTTGAAGAAAAGATTGATGCTTTTCGCAATCGTATTTCCGAGTTGGCCCCTGATCTTGAATTGCTTGATACGCTTTATAATGACAATGATGATATGCGTGCTATTCAGAATATGGAAGGGCAGATATCACGTTACGGCGACGATCTTTTTGCATTGGCCGGGTTTAATGCGAATTGCGGCTCAGCAATTTCGCGTACCTTAACGGAAACCGGTTTGTATGATAGGATCATCGGCATTTCCACAGATTCCGATAACGAGGAAATAGCCGGCCTTAGGCGTGGTGCGATGAAAGCACTTATATTGCAAACGCCATATGATCAATCATATCGTGCGGTTTATGACGCTATTGATCACATTGTAAATGGAACAGATTTTAGTAAAGAAATTAATATTCCATCCGTTGTAGCGACATTGGACAACTTGGAAAGCCCTGAAATAGCCAAATTGCTGGTGGCGCCTCAATGACTGATGAACCGCTGCTAAAGATTGTTAGTCTATCCAAAGCTTTCGGCGCTACTCAAGCGTTAAAAGATGTCTCGTTTGAAGTTAAGCCCTCTAGTTTTCATTCATTGGTTGGGGAAAATGGTGCAGGTAAATCAACACTTATCAACTGCCTGATGGGAAATGTAGTGCCCGACGAGGGTAATTTTGAGCTTCTCGGCACGCCTTATATGGTCGAAGGACCTTTGGAGGCAAATGAACATGGCATTGCCGCCGTATACCAAGAGCCAAGTGTTGCTGGTGAACTCACGGTAGCGGAAAATCTACTAATGGGGTCATTGCCGACGCAATCAGGGATGGTCAACCGAAAGCTTACCAACAACAAAGCTCAGAGCCTTATTGATAATTTCGGTATTGACCTAGATGCCAAAATCATTGCTGAGGAGATTTCGGCCTCTCACCGTGTATTGCTTGGATTGGTGCGCGCTCTTTCTGATAAACCAAAGCTATTGATTTGTGATGAACCGACTGCACATTTTAGCCCGGATCAGGCGGAAACTTTATTTGCATTACTGCGGGATTTTATCGATCAAGGTAACTCGGTTCTTTACATTAGTCACAGACTGGAAGAAGTGCTCGAGCAAAGTGATCAGATAACAATCCTACGAGACGGTCAACACGTGGAAACGGTCCCGGCTAAAGGTCTGAACGAACGTGAATTGATTAAACGAATGGTTGGCCGCTATCAGGAAAATCTGTATCCACAATTATCACCACCAAAAGATATTCCAAGGCTCGAGATCAAGACAGTGAATGGAGACAACAATCTCAATATAACTGTAAATCGTGGGGAAATAGTTGGGATTTACGGCTTGGTTGGTGCCGGACGAACCGATTTTTTAAGATCTATTTTTGGTGACCTGGACCGTCAATCTCTTGAAGTAAAAATTGATGGAAAGAAACTTGCCGCGGACCGACCTGATCTAGCAATTTCCGATGGCCTTGCCATTATTCCGGAGGACCGAAGAAATGACGGCCTCTCGTCAGATCGGCCTATTGTTGATAATACCAGCTTGGCGGCACTGGGTTCATTTGTAAATCGTGGCTTGGTCAATCGCAAAGCAGAGCGAAAGAGTGTTAGAAATTCGCTTGAAAAATACGGCGTCAAATACAACAGGATGGGTGATTTTATTGACAGTCTAAGTGGTGGTAATCAGCAAAAAGTAGTGTTTGCCAAATGGGCGCTGACGGATCCGAAAGTTTACCTGTTGGATGAACCAACAGTTGGGGTCGATATTGGTGCTAAGGAAGCGATTTACAATCACATAAAGGAATTGGCGGAACAAGGCGTCGCTATACTTCTGGTATCTTCTTATCTACCAGAAGTAATAGGAATGTCGCACCGGGTATTGGTGATGCGGGATGGAGTTTTAGTTGAGGACGATAAGACCCAGATAAATTCAGAACATAAATATGTTGAAATGGCATCTGGTGTAACAGGCTAATAACGAGATTTGACACGTATACATCGGCTCAAAAGGAAAACAGATGAACGACTTTGTAAGGTATATCAGGAAAAATAGTGCGGAATCTGCATTGATTGCGGTGATAGCAGCATTGCTTTTGGTGATGTTTATCATTCCGACAAGTCGCGAAACTTTCTACTCAGCATATAATTTGCAAAGTATTATGCGTGGTGCCGCAGTTACAGGCATCCTCGCATTAGGTAGTCTGATGGTTATAATTGTTCGTGGTATTGACCTGAGCGTTGGATCAATGCTTGGCCTTGCATCGATGAGCGCTGCCATAATCATGAGTAGTGACCACCTCGCACTTCCAATATGGCATGCACTGATTGCAGCAATCGGTCTTGGTGTTGCCGTGGGGCTTTACCACGCATTATTAATAGTCCGAATTGGTATTAACCCTTTTATCGCAACATTAGGCAGTATGATTATCATGCGTGGTCTAATCAATGTACTTGCTGATTCTCAATCGGTTAGAAACCTTCCGGAAAGCTATACTGAATTTGGCCGTGGTGAGTTTCTTGGGCTTCCCAATATTTTCGTTGCTCTTCTTATTTGTTGGTTTGTAGTTGATCTGGTTCTAAGACGTACTCGTCTCGGCCGGAATATGTTTGCGGTCGGTTCAAATGAAAGTGTTGCACGTTTGAGCGGGGTCAGAACCGGACGGGTTCAGACATACGCCTTTGTTGCTAGTGCTGTGCTCGCGTGTATTGCCGGGCTTTTGCTCACGGCGCGAATGTCATCCGCAGTGCCATCAGTTGGTGCCGGCTATGAACTTCAAGCAATCGCCGGCGCTGTAATTGGCGGAGCCAGCCTCATGGGTGCGCGCGGTACAGCGCTTGGTGCGATGCTTGGTGCAATACTGATGTCGCTGATAATAAATGTGGGTGTTCAGCTTGATGTAAATTCTTTTGTCATGCAAATCGTAACAGGTGCGCTCTTGACGCTGGCGGTTATCGTCGACCAAATACAAAGAAAGAGACATCATGAACAGTCTTAATGACGATCAGAGTTTTCAAATAATTGTTCGACTGATGGTAAATGATCTTGCGGCTTCTGCACGCCAAATGGCGGATCAATTTGGGTTTCGAGCAGAACAGGCCGATCTTACCGTCCGAGCACTTCCCGGTGACCTTACGATGTTAAGAATGCGCAGGTTAAATCAGGTTTTTGAATTGGTTCAAAGTAATGACAGTAGTTTGGGGCACGGTCCCATTGATCACGTCGCCCTAAATGCGGTTGATGTGGATTCGGCCGTTATCGCAGTCCTTGCCAAATGGGGAAAACTGGACCCTGATATAAGTCCGGATGGTGCGGCTGATATCCCCGAATTCTGGAATGCTGGCACCCGGTTCGTGTTTATGCAGGGTCCAGGTACAGCTCGGATCGAATTTTGCCATAAAATCGAAGATGATGCTTGCCGCGTTCAAAAATTGAAAGTCAATCTTGCTGGGCATGACCATATAGGTATTCATTGCACTGACGTTGATCAGTCCAGAAGTTTTTATGAAGATTTAAATTTTAAGGTCATTGGTGACTTTTTAATACCGACACCAGATGGGGATATTCCGGTTTGTTTCCTAAAACGCGGAGATTTTTGTGTCGAATTATTTTCAACACCCGCCCTTAGAAACGGCCAGATTCAGTATGCAGAAACTCCTTTATGGAATGCGTTGATACTGGAAGATGGACAAGTGTCCGCATCAAAAGAATTAATAGGGCCCGATGGCGAGATAATCAATATCATACCCACACCCGTGAATGCAGATTTTTATATGAACAGCGGAGGTGCATGATGAAGCACAGTTATTATGCTGACCCTCGAATACAAGCGTTTGCTTCGATGTTTCACTTTGGCGTGTTGGGCGAAGAAAAAACTCAGGAAGACGTTATTCTAGAGGCAACCGGATTAAGAAATTCTGGCCTCAATATCGAAGCTTTTGACTGCGAAGCAACGATGCTTCCCGCAGCACGGGATATTCTTGGTGGTTTTTGCAAACTTCATGTTCCCATTGGCTATCCTGGTGGGAATATCTGCTTGGCTCAAAAGCTTTATCAACTTGAGTATCTCCTTGGTCAAAATATTGACGATAGCTGTTTTTGTCTGGATTACAGCAACCTACTGGATAATAATTGGGCAGCGGTGGAAGCCGAAACCCGCACCGTTATGGATATGTGTGAAGACCGTCTACCCATGGCTATGGTCATTCAGTCAACTATGCTCGACGATCGACAAATTGTTGATGCATGTAAGGCAATCATTCAGGGTGGTGCCAATCGGGTCAAAATGAATACCGGGTACGGTTGGGGAACGTCCAAGGAAGAAGTGGATTTGGTTTATCGGCACTTCAGGGGGAAAATTGATATCCATCCATCGGGAAATATCCGAAATTTGGCACAAGTGGGTCAGTTTTTAGACGCAGGGGTCTCCATCATCCATTCTGCTGCCGTCTATGACATTATTGATGAATTTGCGGCTGAGCTTGGGTTAAATAATAGTAATAAGGGAAACGTATAAAGATGGTTGATACATCGAAAATAATTGCTTCCCATCTTAATCTTGAGCCAAATCGTGCAGCTGTACTCCGCGATCTTTATCGCGCGGCGGCCTCAGGGATAAATAATTTTCTGGTAAATGAAAATATGCTGCAATGTGTGATGGACGAAGTGCAGGCAAGTAACCTCAACATTAAAGTATCACCCATTATCGCATTTCCTATCGGTCAGTGGTATTGGGGCGCGAAAAAAGCCGCCATCGATGCTCTTGGTCCTATACAAAATGGCCCTACGGTGCTCATGCATTCTGTTGGACCGTGGCTGGACGGTCATGATATTGCAAAAGAAGAATGGCAAGAATTATCAAAAATAGAGGGTGAGAATTGGGTTATGACCTCGCTATCGGCTATTCCCAATGAACGG
>Ga0181607_10004577_pt1 | contig 11831 bp, 10 predicted proteins | sample 041ome_9_FD_132420 | JGI IMG/M metagenome (GOLD analysis project Ga0181607, IMG submission 132420) | Coastal salt marsh microbial communities from the Groves Creek Marsh, Skidaway Island, Georgia - 041413US metaG (megahit assembly) | ecosystem: Environmental > Aquatic > Marine > Intertidal zone...
AATCCTAACTTAAATATTAAAGTTTCTGAAAATCAAAATCACTATCTAAATACTTTATTTTTTTCTTTTTATAAATTTTTTCCAAGTTTTTTATCAAATTTTATTTTTAAATTTTTGCTAAGATTTAATGGCTCTGATATTTTTAGTAAACAAATATTAGAAGTTAATAATATTTTTACATCTGAAAATTATATTTTTTCAAATTCTATTGATGATGATCAATCTATAAGTAATTTCAAAATTGGAGAATTTTTACCCAAAATTTTTATAAAATCTAAAAATAAAAGTTTGAAAGATTTGTTGATAGATGGCGTTAATGTTATTAGCTCATCTAATTCAAATATTAAAACTAAAGAAAATCTTATTTCTTTAAAAACTGAAACTCATAAAAATTTAGATGGTCACTTAATTAGTCCTAGTTCATTCGAATTATTAGATCTAAATGATTGTTTTTATGTTGTTTCAAAGGATGGCTTGGTTTTATTAGTTGATCTAAATAAAAACTTTAAAGCTAGTATGAAGGCATCTCAGTTAAAATCAAAATACTCTGATAAAAAGCAAAAATCTATGGATACTTTTGAAGTTAAAAACTTTACTCCTTCTATTCCAAGGCCTTCTTTTAACTTTCGATGGCCTCTTAGCCTCAAAAAACAATAAATACTTTTCTTTATAATATTTAACAATATAATCCATGCCTCATGAAATGGTCTAAAGATAGCTGGAAGAAATATGAGGCAAAGCAAATGCCTACTTATTCTGACCCTGAAAAACTTAATCAGGTAGTAAATAACTTATCTAATCTCCCACCTCTTATTTTCGCTGGAGAAACCCGATCTCTAAAAACTCATATCCATCAAGTCCAACAAGGCAATGCTTTCTATTTACAAGGAGGCGATTGCGCTGAAAGTTTTAATGAATTAAATCCTAATACAATCAGAGACACCTTTAAGCTTATTTTACAAATGTCCGTTGTATTGACTTATGCCACCAACAAGTCTGTTGTAAAATTAGGAAGAATGGGTGGTCAATTTGCTAAACCCAGAAGCTCAGATTTTGAGGAAAAAAATGGTGAAAAACTTCCTAGTTACAGAGGAGATATTATTAATTCTTTTGAGTTCAACAAAGAATCAAGAGAACCTGACCCAACGAGAATGCTTCATGCATATAATCACTCTGCCTCCACATTGAATTTACTTCGAGCTTTTGCACAAGGAGGTTTTGCAAGTCTTTCAAAAATTAATCAATGGAATTTAGATTTTGCTGATAGTTTTGAAACTACTAAAAAATATAAAGCCTTATCACAAAAAATTGAAGACAGTATAAAATTTATGAATGCTTGTGGAATTAATGAACAAAATACTCGTGTTTTAAAAGAAACAGATTTTTATACGAGTCATGAAGCTCTTTTACTTCCTTATGAACAAGCCTTTACGCGTATAGATAGCACAACTGGAGATTGGTATAACGTCAACTCTCATTTTTTATGGGTTGGGGACAGAACCAGAGACCCAAATGGAGCTCACATACATTATCTTAGCGGTATAAAAAATCCCTTAGGATTGAAAGTTGGTCCTTCAACTAATATCGATGAATTAAAGAAAAATATTGATATTTTAAATCCCGAAAATGAAGGTGGTAGATTAACACTCATAGTAAGAATGGGTGCAGAAAAAATTAAATCTGTATTTCCTGATATCTTAAGTGAAATTCATAAGTTAGGAAGAAATATAACTTGGGTTTGTGATCCAATGCATGGGAACACATCAACAAGTAATTCTGGTTATAAAACACGTGCTACTTCAAATATATTCCAAGAAATACAATCTTTTTTTGAAATTCATCAATCACAAGGAAGTATAGCTGGAGGTGTTCACTTAGAATTAACTGGCCTTAATGTAACTGAGTGTGTTGGAGGCCCAGATGATATTAAAGATGAAAATCTTGGTGATCGATACCATACTTTTTGTGATCCTAGGCTCAATGTTAATCAATCATTAGAGCTTTCTTTTTTATTAGCAGATTTAATAGCTAATGGTGATATGATTTAGTTTTCTTATTCATAATGAATAAAAAAACAAATTCAGATTTTATAAAATCCTATACTGATAGTTATTTTCTTAAATCCAAAGAGATTATTGAAAAAAATGGAGATATTTCTGTTACATATGCTGTTTTTATCAGAAGACCAGGAATAGTTGCATTAAAATTAGCTATAGATTGGATTAAACAAGTTGCAAAAGAGAGAAAAATTAAAATTCAAACTACTTCTCCTTTTAAAGAAGGAGAGTACTTTGGTGCAGGTGAACCTATCTTATTTATAAAAGGGTCTTTTAAAAATTTAGTTGATTTAGAAACATTGTTTTTGCAAAAAATTGGACCTGCGTGTATAGCTGCTGCAAATGCTTATCAGATGTGCATGGATCTTCCAAAAACATCTTTCATTGCTATGGATGCCAGACATTGTGCAGGCTCTGAAATGTCACATTTAATGTCATATGCTTCATCTGTAGGTTCAAAGGCTGCTAAAAAAAAGAAAGCTAAGGGATTTATAGGAACTTCAATCAAAGCAACATCTCACTACTTTCCATCTAACAAAGCTTTAGGAACGATGCCTCACGCTATTATTGGATATGCTGGATCTACTTTAGAGGCTGTAAAAATGTTCCATCAATCATTTCCTAAAAATGATTTAGTCGTATTACCTGATTATTTTGGAAAAGAAATTACTGACTCTATTCAAGTATGTAATCATTTTGATAGGCTATCAAGAAAAGGAAAAGTTTTAATTCGATTAGATACACCAAGTGGTAGATTTATTGAGGGACTTGATACGTCAAATTCTTATGAAATCCTTGAAAAATTTTCTCCAGGTTCAATTAAAGAATACAGATCAGACGATGAACTCCGTCATTTAGTAGGTCCTGGAGTGTCTGCTTCTGCTATTTGGTATTTAAGATCGCAGTTGGATAAATTTGGCTTTCAAAAAGTAAAAATTATTGCCTCTAGTGGTTTTACAAATGCAAAATGTAGGGCTATGGCTATTTCTAATGCTCCTATAGATATTATTGGAACTGGTAGTTATTTACCTGAGAAATGGTCTGAAACTTACGCTACTGCTGATATCATAAAATATGGTAAAACACCTAGAGTAAAGGTATCAAGAGAATACCTTTTAAAGAAAATCAAATGATTATAACTCGTTTTGCGCCAAGCCCCACTGGTCATTTACACCTTGGTAACCTGAGATCATGTTTTTTGAATTGGATATTTGCTAAAAAGAACAAGGGGAAATTCATTTTAAGATTTGATGATACGGACAAGGAGAGAAGCAAGGATGAATTTGTAACTTCTATCAATTCTGATTTACAATGGCTTAAAATAGATTACCAGGAAACCTTTTTTCAAAGTAAAAGGGTCAATAGATACGATGAATTATTCGATAAACTTATAGAAAAAAATTTAGTCTACCCTTGTTTTGAAAGCAATGAAGAATTAGAAATTAAAAAAAAACTTCAATTAAAAGCTGGGAAACCACCAATTTATGATCGCCAGTCTTTAAATTTATCAAAAGAAGAAATTGAAAAAAAAATTATAAATGGAGAAAAGCCATATTGGAGATTTAAATTATCTCAAAAAAAAATCTCATGGACAGATTTAGTAAAGGGCAGCACTGAAGTTGATTTATCTTCACAATCAGATCCTGTTCTTCGAAGGGCAGATGGGAGTTATTTATATCATTTTCCAAGTGTTGTTGATGATATTGATATGAATATTAGTCACATTATTAGAGGAGAAGACCATCTGTCAAATTCAGCAGTTCATAGTGAAATTTTTCAAAGTCTGGGATCAAACACACCATCTTTTGGTCATAATCCACTTATGTTAAATGAAGATGGGACTAAGATTAGTAAAAGAAATTTAGACTCTATCTCTATTAATCAATTTAGAAGTAAAGGTTATACAACAAATAGTATTTTATCATATATGTATTCTGTAGGATTAAATTCAGATTTCGATTTCCAAAAAATAGTAGACAATGATTTTAATGATTTTGAATTATCTAAAATTTCAAAAAATCTCCCTAAGTTAGACATTCAAAAAATTGATTTTTTTCAAAAAAACTCTCTTAGATTATTGACTAATACTTCATTAAATGATGAATTTCCTGAATTAGGCCAACTTAAAATTACCAATAATGAATGGGAGCTCATTAGAGATAATATTGATAATTATGAGGATATAGGTGGATACTTAGATATCATAAGAAGAAATAAAATTGAAAACAAGCCATCTAAAGAATTTATTGATATTTTAGTTAAAAATAGTGAAAAAATTAAAAATATGAATTTTGATGAATACATTGATTTTCTTTCAGACCCAAATTTAAATCTTACAAAAAAAGAAATCTTTACAAATACTCGTTATTTTTTAACAGGTAATAACAACGGCCCTTCAGTAAAAGATTTATTTATTTTTTTTGGAGTCGAGGGAATTGAAAAAATAATAAATGAGTTTAAAACTTTTTAATACCCTATCAAAATCTAAAGAGATTTTTCATCCTATTGATACCAATGAGGTCAAGGTTTATGCTTGTGGTCCTACATTATATAATAATCCACATATAGGTAACTTTCGGCCAATTATAGTCTTTGATGTATTATTTAGAATCCTAAGAAATATTTATGGAGAAGAGAATGTAGTTTATGTCAGAAATATCACTGACATAGATGATAAAATAATTACTAGAGCTAATGATTTAGGATTTTCTACTTCTGATCTTGTAAGTAAAACTCAAATTGTTTATCAAAAAAATCTAGAATCTTTAAATATTCTTAAGCCATCTCACGAACCAAAAGCAACAGAATATATTTCAAAAATGATTGAAATGATTAATTCGTTAATTTCAAAAGGTTATGCTTACGAGTCTTCCAATCACGTGTTATTTGAGGCTAAAAAATTCAAAGACTATGGAGCTTTATCAAAATTTTCATTCAAGGATATAATTAGTGGAGCTAGAGTTGAGGTTGCTGAATATAAAAAAAATCCTGAGGACTTTGTTTTATGGAAACCCTCAAAAATAAATGAACCATCATGGAGTAGTCCATGGGGGGATGGAAGACCTGGTTGGCACATTGAATGTTCAGCTATGATTGCTGACCTACTAGGCCCCTCAATAGATATCCATGCCGGTGGATTAGATTTAATATTCCCCCATCATGAAAATGAAATAGCTCAATCTACCTGTTACCATGGATGTAAAATGTCTAATTATTGGCTTCATAATGGATTTATAAATTTCCATGGCGAAAAAATGTCTAAATCATTAGGTAATATTACTATAGTTGATGATTTATTATCTATTCATGATCCTAATACAATTAAATATGCCTTATTAACTACACATTATCGACAACCGATAGACTTTTCTGATGATCTTTTGACCTATGCTAAAAATATTATTGAAAAATGGGAAGGTTTTATTTCCGATACAAATAACAATAAACTAGATAATGAGTTTATAATGGCACTATATGATGATCTTAATACACCAAAAGCACTGATGCGATTACAACAATTATTTAATGAACTTAAAAAGTCACCTGAAGATGATGAAATTAGCTCATGTTTCAATAATGGACTAAAAATTCTTGGTTTAAATCCAGTCTTTGAAGTAAAAGAAATAAGTCTTGATAAAGAGCATATTGAAAATATGATATCTCGCCGATTGGATGCTAAAAAAAACAAAAATTATAAATTGGCCGATCAAATAAGAAATGAATTACTTAATGAGGGCATACTCTTAGAAGATAATAAAGACGGAACATCATGGAAGAAAATATAAATACAAATAAAGTTTATTTTTTTGACACCACTCTCAGAGATGGTCAACAAACAACAGGCGTTGACTTTTCCGTTAAAGATAAAATTAAAATGGCAAATGCTTTAGATGACCTTGGAATAGATTATATAGAAGGTGGGTGGCCAGGATCTAATCCAACGGATGATAGCTTTTTTAATTCAAGTTTAAATTTAAAAAATTCCAATCTAGTTGCTTTTGGCATGACTAGAAGACCTTCTGCCAGTGTTTCAAATGACCCTGGTTTAAGTAATCTAATCAACACTAATGTAAAACATATTTGTATTGTAGGTAAGTCTTCATCTTACCAAGTTGAAAAAGCTCTTGGAATATCCAAAAATGATAATTTAAAAATGATTGGAGAAAGTATAAGCCATATTCATCAAAAAGGAATTGAGGCAATGTATGATGCTGAACATTTTTTTGATGGCTACAAAGAGAATCCAAGTTTTGCTATAGAGTGTTTAAAAGAAGCATTACAAAATAATGCTAGGTGGATCATCTTATGTGATACTAATGGAGGCACTTTACCTCATGAAGTAGAACAAATAGTTAAAGAAGTGGTTTCAATCATACCTGGAGAAAGACTAGGGATACATGCTCATAATGATACAGAGAATGCAGTAGCTAATTCTTTAGCTGCAATTAAATCTGGAGCTAGGCAAGTACAAGGAACAATTAATGGATTAGGGGAGAGGTGTGGAAATGCCAACTTAGCCTCCGTCATTCCATCAGTTATTTTAAAAACAGAATATGAAACTTCTATTCCTCAAGAAAAATTAAATCTTTTAAAAAAAACATCATTGCTTCTCGATGAAATATTAAATAGGCAGCCTAATACCCAGCAACCCTATGTAGGGGAAAACGCATTCTCCCATAAAGGAGGACTGCATGTGTCAGCCATTAATAAAGACCCAAAAACATATGAGCATATTGACCCAAAAATTGTTGGTAACACCAGAAAAATTGTCATTTCTGACCAGTCTGGCAGATCTAACATAATATCCCTTCTTAATACTGTGGGCATTAACCCAGAGGAACATAAAGATAAGCTAGATTTTCTCTTACAAAAAGTTAAAGAAAAAGAATTTCAAGGACATGCATTTGATCAAGCTTTAGCAAGCTTTGAAATTTTAGCTAGAGAAACACTTTTTGGCTTACCAGAATATTTTGAATTAGTAAGGTTTAAAGTAATAGATGATAGAAGATGGAACGCAAAAGGTGATTTGGTTACTGAGTCTGAAGCAACTGTAAGAGTTACTATTAATAAAAAGGAATATATGAATGTTGAAATTGGTAATGGCCCTGTTAATGCACTTGATAAAGCTTTAAGAAAATCTTTAATGGGTTTTTATCCAATGTTGGAAGATTTGGAGTTGACAGATTTCAAAGTAAGAATTCTTTCATCAGAGAAAGGTACTGATGCAATAGTTAGAGTCATAATTGAAACAAAAGATAAAGAGGGAGCAATATGGACAACTGTTGGTGTATCGACAAATATTATCGATGCTTCATATAACGCTTTAAGAGAGAGTTTGATATATAAGTTAATAAAGTCCTCTTGAAAAAAAAAATTCAATTCATTTTAAATAAACCTCAACTCTCTGAAAATATAGGTATGTCAATTAGATCTATTGGTTGCTTTGGGTTTGAAAATTTAGATTTAGTAAATCCACGAAATTTATGGCCTAACGATAAAGGTTTAAAATCAGCTAAACACTTTGAGAAAATTGCAAAAAAAGTTAAAACTTTTACATCCATTCCAGACGCAATACAAAAATCTGATATTGTTATTGCCACAACTGTCAGACCTAGAGATATCCAAATTCCTTATATAAAGCTTGAGGATATAAATAAAATTAAATCAAAAAATATTAGTATTATTTTCGGTCAAGAAAATAATGGCCTCAATAATAAAGAAATATCTTATGCAAACTATATTTTGACATTACCTACGCACAATCAAAGCTCTCTCAACCTTTCTCATGCTGTGTCAATAGTAGCCTTTCACATCAATCAATTGAATTTAAAATACCCTAAAAAATTTAATGATAAGCTCATAACTTCCAATCAGATTGAGCAATTTGTCGATTTTATAATGAAGACATTGAATAAAAAGGGTTTTACAACAATACCTGCTAAATCTCAAAATCTTGAGATTTCCCTGAGAAATTTCTTAAAAACAAATAATATTAATGAAAAAATATTAAAAACTGCCTACGGAGTCTTAAAATTTTTGACAAAATAAAATTGACTTAAAATACGAAATCTATATAAATCACCAATTCATGACAAAAAGATTATCTTCAAAACACAAAATCGATAGAAGATTGGGTTTAAATTTATGGGGAAGGCCCAAAAGTCCTTTCAATAGAAGACCTTATGGTCCTGGTCAACATGGTCAGGCAAGAAAAAGAAAATTGTCTGATTTTGGTGTTCAATTAGCTGCTAAACAAAAGCTAAAAAAATACTATGGAGATATTACTGAAAAACAGTTTTTGAAAATATACCAAGAGGCCTCTAGAAAAAGAGGTGATACTAGTCAAATTTTAATTGAACTTCTTGAAAGAAGATTAGACGCGGTAGTATTTAGATTAAAATTTGCACCAACAGTATTTGCTGCAAGACAGTTGGTTAGTCACGGTCATGTAATGGTTAATGGTAAAGTGGTTGATAGAAAATCTTATCAAATTAAAGATGGGGATGAAATTTCACTCCAGCAAAACAGTCAAAATATTCCAATGATTATACAAACATTGAGCTCGAACGAAAGGGATGTTCCTGAATATCTCCAATTAGAAATTTCTAAATGTTTGGGTAAATTTATCAGAGGCCCACAGTTAACTGACGTCCCATATCCAGTACAAATGGAACCAAATCTGGTTGTTGAGTTTTACTCAAGATAATCTTTCATTAAATTTTAAAAGTTTTTTGATACATATTGCTTTGGGTTAGGCAATTTTAATCCAAAAATTTAGAAATATCGAAATATAATTTATGAAAAAAATAATAATAACAATCTTATTATCTTTTATTGTTTCTACTTCTTTTTCAGCAGGTACTAATTCTAGCGATGACACTAGTTATGGCAAAGAATATAAATCAGCTTTAAAACTCATTAATAAGAAGAAGTATGATAATGCCATTGAAAAGCTAATGGATTTAGTTGATGTTTCATCTAGTGATTTTACCAAAGCAGATGTTTATAATGAAATTGGATTTGCTTTTAGAAAAAGTGATGATTTAGATAATGCATCAAAATATTACATTATGGCTTTAAGTGAAGATCCAAACCATTTGGGTGCTTTAGAGTATCAGGGTGAGATGTTTGTTGATCTCGGGCAAAAAGATAACGCTCTTGCTAATCTCATGAAGTTAAAAGAATTAGTCGGAGAAAAGAATTCTTATTACAAAGAACTCAATACATACATATCATCCAATTAAATTAAATTAAGGGTAGTTGATTATTATATCTCTATCCTTAATAATTAAGAAATTTGCGTTTCAATACCTCGGGTATTTAACAGTTCTATCAATTCTCCTGACTCTGCCATTTCCTTCATGATGTCACATCCGCCAACAAATTCTTTCTTAATATAGAGTTGGGGGATAGTAGGCCAATTTGAAAAAGATTTGATCCCCTCTCGAATTTTTTCATCATCTAGAACGTTACAATGACCAAAATTAACTCCACATTTTTTCAATATGGCGCTAGCAACTGATGAAAAACCACACATAGGGAAATCTGGATTACCTTTCATAAAGAGAAAAACTTCATTTTCTCCTATCATATTTTCAATTTGAGTTTTTGTATTTTCATCAAGTTCCATTATTCAGTTCCTTTCGTTTTTAATTGCATTGCATGTAATTCATTATCCATCAAGCCATCTAAAGATTTGTAAACCAATTGATGCTGTTGAATTCTAGAAAGCCCGTTAAAGGCTGAACTCTCAATCGAAACAGAGTAATGATTATTATCACCTGCTAGGTCTTCAACTAGAATATTAGCATTCGGAAATTTATTTTTAATCAGTTCCTCTAATTTAAATTGTTCAATTGGCATTAATTTATAATTTTTTCAAAATTATTTAGATAATCATTTAAAATCTTAAAATAGTCAAACTTTTTAGAATTTATTTCTATAGACTCCTTACTTACCTCACCTATATTTTGATATTCTATTTGATTTTTTTCAAAAATATTTTTAATTGATCCATAGTCATTTTTGTTGATTGTAAGAATGTATCCTGCTTGATATTCACAAAAAATGTCAAATTTGTCCTTAATGTTTATGTTAAATCCATAATTATTTTGTAACATTTTAATTAAGGTTAAGAATACACCTCCTCTTGATATATCATTACATGATGTGACTAAGTTATGATCAAAAACATTGTACAATACTTTTATATTTTTCTTTTCAAGATCATAATTAATGTTAATTAGTTCATTAAATTGAGTTACTTTTTTTACTATGTGTTGGTCTTGAAGAAAATAAGGGCTATTGTTCTTACTCATACTGTTACCAATTAAAATTATAAGGTCGCTTTCATTTTGAAATTTATTAGAAATGATATTTTCATAATTATCATTAAAACCCACCATTCCAATAACTGGAGTAGGCTTAATTGGTCTATCATTAGTTTGATTATATAAAGATACATTTCCTGAAACTATAGGGGTATCTAATTGAGAAGCAGACTTTCTAAGTCCATTAATGGACAGTACTATTTCTCCCATAATATTTGGATCAAGCGGACTTGCAAAATTTAAATTATTTGTAATGGCAAGAGGTTTTAAATTTGAACAAACTAAATTTCTATAAGACTCAAGAACGGTATATTCCATACCTTTCTCTGGATTGATTCTTATATATAAGGGGTTACAATCAGTAGTAGCACCAATAACCTTGTCGCTATCGTGAAGCTTTACTATTCCTGAAGACTGTCCAGGTTCATTTATAGTATCTCCCATGACCGTTGAGTCATACTGATTAAAGACCCAACTTTTCTCTAGGTAGTTTAAATTTTGAAATAAATTTTCTACCATATTTTCAATATTTAAATTTGATAACTCAAAATCGTTAATTTTTCTTTTTTTTGGTATATAAAACTCACGATCATATTCAGGAGCATCATCGACTATTATATTTACTGGTAAGTCTACGACATTTTTATTGTTTGATGAAAAAACAACTCTTTTTGTATCCGTGATTTCACCAATAACCTCGTAATCAATTTGCCATCTTTTTAAAATACTTTTAACTTTTTCATTATTTTCAGGCTCAATAACAGCAAGCATCCTTTCTTGACTTTCTGACAATAAAATTTCATATGGAGAAAGGGGTTCTCGTAAAGGAATTTTATCTAAATTAATTAAAACCCCCACTTCTCCCTTTGAAGCCATTTCTACACTTGATGATGTAATTCCAGCGGCTCCCATATCTTGCATCGACTCAATAAGTCCAGATGACATTAATTCTAAGCAACCTTCCATCAGGAGCTTTTCCATGAAAGGATCTCCAACTTGAACTGAAGGTCTTTTCTCATCTTCGTCGTCCTCAGAAAAAACATCGGATGCCATACTTGCACCATGAATGCCATCCTTGCCAGTCTTGGATCCTATGTAAACAATCAGACCTCCAATAGTTTTTGGTTTGGAATAAAATATACGGTCATTTTTCACATGACCAATAGCCATAGCATTTACAAGATTATTATAATCATAACTGCTATCAAATTCACACTCCCCACCTATATTAGGAATGCCTATACAATTACCATAGTGGCCAATACCATGAACAACACCATTTAACAGATATTTTGTTTTATCCGTTGTAATATCCCCAAATCTAATCGAGTCAAGAGTTGCGATAGGTCGAGCTCCCATTGTAAAAATATCACGTAATATTCCACCGACGCCAGTAGCTGAGCCATTAAAAGGCTCAATATAACTTGGATGGTTATGACTTTCG
>Ga0181607_10004593_pt1 | contig 11806 bp, 11 predicted proteins | sample 041ome_9_FD_132420 | JGI IMG/M metagenome (GOLD analysis project Ga0181607, IMG submission 132420) | Coastal salt marsh microbial communities from the Groves Creek Marsh, Skidaway Island, Georgia - 041413US metaG (megahit assembly) | ecosystem: Environmental > Aquatic > Marine > Intertidal zone...
AATCCGGCACACCATGCTCGGTTAGCGGTGCAATATAGCCCGATTCTGCCGCGAGCAAGCCGAGGCTGGGTACAAAACTTAAGAAACTCAATATCAAGCGCATGTTCTTCATGTCTAGGTCCATCCAACAAATTTCGCGGCAGAGGCCCTGATTATGACAAGAACCCGTGGCACTGACTATGCAGGCGTGATTCCTCTGTAGCCGGGCTACTTGGGTGCTCAGCACCCACAAACTGGCTGGAATAGCCGGATTTACGGTTCCAGAGCCATCCCCCGGTTTCCGAGGCGCCGTCCTAACCTGAAAACTTGTTCCAAGCCCGCCGGTTTACCCCGATATTCAGGACCTCAGAGACTATTCGTGACAATTCGGTGGGAGCAAACAAAGACTTATCCACCGATATCTTGTTAAACTCGCGCTCGAATTAGCAACAATGAAGTTAGCATTATATGTTGAGCAACACCCAGAGCCTGGTTGGTTTCGCTTTTGTTCTGGCCATTATTATCGTTGATGGGTTAATCCTGGTTGAGGAACAAGGAGACTCGGAGACCATGGTATGGGTAGATGGTGGCACGTTCACAATGGGCTCAGACCGAGGCCTACAGGACGAAGCGCCAGCCCGACCGGTCGAAATTTCAGGATTCTGGATCGACAAATACGAAGTCACCAATAGCCAATTTAAGCAGTTTGTCGACGCCACCGTTTATGCCACTGGCGCAGAACGATTCGGCGACTCCATGGTGTTCCAAAGCCCCATTGCGCGCAGTCTGTCAGAGCTTGTGCCGCTGAGCTGGTGGCAGTTGGTTGAAGAGGCCGACTGGCGGCACCCAGAAGGGCCGGAGGACACTATCGTCGCGCGGATGAATCATCCCGTGGTGCAAGTCAACTATGAAGATGCCCTGAGCTACTGCAACTGGCAGGGCAAGACCCTACCTACCGAAGCCCAATTTGAATTCGCGGCACGCGGTGGCCGGGAGGGGCAGGTTTATAGCTGGGGCGACCAACCTATTCATCGAGAACAGGCGGTGACCAACCACTGGCAGGGAACCTTTCCCATCAAGAATGAAAATACCGATGGGCATGCAGGTTCAGCGCCGGTCGGCAGTTTCCCGGCCAATGATTTCGGTCTCTATGACATCACCGGCAATGTCTGGGAATGGGTTTCCGATTGGTATCACCCCAACGCCTACGCAATCCTGAAAGATCGCAATCCTATTGGCGTTACCCGCCTTGAGAGCTTTGATCCTTCTGAGCCTAATCTGCCCAAACGTGGAATTCGCGGCGGTTCTTTCCTGTGCAGTGAAAATTACTGCCAGGGGTTCCGGGTTAGCGCGAGAATGCCGGCAGACCCAGCGTCGGCAACCAACCACACCGGCTTCCGCTGCGTAATACCGAACCGATCCAATCGCCTGGATGCGATCTGGCTAAATTAGCCCCCTTTTTTCCAAGACCTGCAAATTTTGCAAGACCTGCAAAATCTGGGAAGCCATGGCTACCGGATAAAGCTGATGGCCTTCAGATTTCTCTCGCAATCAAGAGTTTCATGATCTCGTTACTGCCGCCGTAGATTTTCTGCACGCGGCTGTCGGCAAACATCTTGGCGATTGGATACTCCATCATGTAGCCATAGCCACCGAAGAACTGCAGACAGGCATCAACGATTTCACACTGCTTTTGCGTGGTCCACCACTTGGCCATCGACGCCGAAGCATCATCCAGCTCTCCCCTGGCCAGACGCATGGCACAGTCATCGACAAACACGCGAGCGATACGCGCTTCCGTCATGCATTCTGCCAGGCGAAACTGCGTGTTTTGAAAATCGAGAATACGCTTGCCGAAGGCCTTGCGCTCTTTCACATACTCCGAGGTCAGCTTTAGTGCGGTCTCCATCGCGGCGCAGGCGCCAGCCGCAATGATCACCCGTTCCTGGGGCAGTTGCTCCATCAGATGAATAAATCCTCTGCCTTCGGCGGAACCCAGCAGCGCTGACTTCGGCACACGCACATCATCGAAGAACAGCTCAGCGGTGTCCTGTGCCTTCATGCCCAGTTTTTCAAGATTACGGCCGCGCTGAAATCCGCCTTCGCCTTCTACTGCCTCAGTTTCCACCATGATCAGGGAAATTCCCTTGGCACCCTCACCGGGATCAGTTTTCGCGACCACACAGATCAGATTTGCCGTAATCCCGTTGGTGATAAAGGTTTTCTGACCATTCAGGACGTAGTCATCACCATCCACAATGGCAGTAGTCTTAACAGCCTGCAGATCTGAACCGGTGCCGGGCTCTGACATGGCAATTGCCGACACAATCTCGCCGCTGGCCATCTTGGGAAGCCACTTCGCTCTCTGTTCCTCGGTGCCATACTTCTCAATATAGTGCGCGACAATGCCGGAATGCACACCATTACCGAAACCACTGATATTGGCTTTATTAAATTCCTCGATCAGTACCATTTCATGCCGGAAATCACCGCCACCACCGCCCCACTCATCCGAGATAGAGGCGCAGAGCAGCCCGGCCTGCCCGGCTTTGTACCAGGCATCACGGTCCACGAACCCCTGTTTATCCCACTTCTGGGCAACAGGAACAAACTCCTTGTCCAGGAATTTCTTGACGGCATCACGCATGATGCCGAGCTCTTCATCCATCCACGGGGATTGGTAATTCTCAAGCATAGGGTTGGCTTCTTCTCTAGCTATCCAGTTGATCCATTCGTTCAATAATCATGGCGTTAGCAGTGCCGCCACCTTCGCAAATAGCCACCAGTCCATAGCGAGCATCGCGGCGCTCCAGCTCGTGTACCAGGGTAGTCATCAGCTTGGCACCAGTACCGCCCAGCGGGTGACCCAGGGACTGCGCGCCACCGTTAACGTTAAGCTTCTCAGGATCCGCGTTCAGTGCCTTGGCCCAAGCCAGGGGCACAGAACCAAAAGCTTCATTTACTTCATACAGATCGATGTCATCGATTGTAAGGCCAGCCTTTTCCAGCACTTTTTCCGTAGCGGGTATTGGGCCCTCCAGCATAATGACAGGGTCTGAACCCACCACAGCCAGTGAATGAATCTTGGCGCGCACGGGGAGATTGTATTTCTGCACTGCATCTTCATTCGCCACCATGATAGCCGCCGCTCCATCGCTGATCTGGCTTGCAGTGCCGGCGGTTATCACGCCACCCTCTCGCAGAGTGTTGAGCGACTGCATGCCTTCCAGAGTCGACTCAAAGCGGATACCTTCATCTACTGTATGTACATCCTTGCTGCCGTCCTCCAGTTCGATATTAAGCGGGACGATTTCATCGTTGAAGTAACCATTCTTGGTCGCCGCTGCAGCTCGCTGGTGACTCAGTAAGCCAAACGCATCCAGCTCTTCCCGGCTGATGCCATACTTCTCCGCCAGCAGCTCAGCGCCGTCAAACTGGCTGAACTGGATACCCGGATACTGCATCTCGAGGCGTGCGCCCTTCGGCACGCCGCGGCCATGCTCAAGGCCGTCGCGAATATTCGACCCAATCTCTACCGTGCTCATGGCCTCTACGCCGCCACTTATTACTACATCCTGGGTGCCAGACATCACCGCCTGGGCACCAAACTGAATCGCTTGTAGCGAGGAACCGCACTGGCGATCCACCGTCGTGCCGGGCACTTCCAGTGCCAGCTTCGAACTCATGGCCACGTTGCGACCCAAATTGCCCGCCTGTGCGCCAATCTGCATCACCACACCGAATACCACATCATCGACCTTGTCAGTAGGTATGCCCGTGCGATCCACCAGTTCATCAATTACAGCTGCTCCCATATCAATAGGGTGCATTCTGCTAAGTCGACCTTTCTTGCGTCCTGTTGCCGTGCGCACGGCGCCAACGATATATGCATTCGCCATCAAAAATATCCTCTCACTAAATCTGTTCGGAGTCTGAAAACTTGTGTCCCGTTTGCCTAGATTGCAGGCATCCTGATACCGGCATCGAGCCGGATCGTTTCGCCATTCAGGTAACCGCACTCAACGATGTGCGCAACTTCTGCAGCGAACTCGTCTGGATTACCCAGGCGCTTTGGAAATTGGGTTATAGCGATGAGGGGATCTCGTACTTCTTGTGGCGCCTTCGCCAGAAGCGGTGTCTCAAATACGCCGGGCGCAACGGTCATGATCCGCACGCCACGCTTGGAGAGATCACGCGCGATTGGCAGAGTCATTGATACGATGCCGCCTTTGCTGGCTGCGTACCCGGCTTGGCCGGTCTGACCATCGAAGGCTGCTATTGAAGCTACATTGATGATCACGCCGCGTTCCTGATCCTCGGTCTGGGGCTCATTTAGCTGCATGACTTCGGCACACAGTCGCAGCACATTGAAGGTACCGATCAGATTAACCCGCACAATGTGCTCAAACTTCGCCAGCGGCATTGCCCCGTCTTTCCCCACGGTGCGCGCAGCGCCGCCAATACCCGCAGAATTTACATTGATATGAATAGTGCCAAAAGCTTCCTGAGCCTTGGCGATAGCAGCTTTGACCGCTGCCTCATCGGCCACATCACCCGCGTGCCAGGCCGCAGACTCACCAAACTGTTCGGCTGCCTGCGCCAGCGCGTTTTCATTGAGATCATAAAGAAAGACTTTGGCGCCTTCGGCCACGAATTTTTGTGCTGTTGCCAGCCCCAGGCCCGATGCACCACCGGTGATAAAAGCGGTTTTCCCTTGTAATTCCATGCTGTGTTTTGCTCCCCCGCAAAAAACATTGCCGCGCAAGGATAATCCATCACTGCGCAAAAGGAAAATCACGCCAGGGTGGCAAAACCGGACTTAAATGCCAGCCAATCGTGATTTTTTGCAGCCTGAAATCCGCCATCCTGATCTGTATTTTGAAGCCTCTATCCCCTATTATTCAGGGCCCTAAACCACAAGCAACAGAGATTTCATCGAGGGAGGCAATGTGGGCCCATTAGCAGGTATTAAAGTGGTGGAGATGGCCGGCATCGGGCCGGGACCTTTCACCGCCATGATGCTTTCCGATCTTGGCGCTGAAGTTATTCGCGTGGATCGATTGAGCCATAAGGGCACGGGCAATCGCGCCAATGTGCTCAACCGCGGCCGCAAGTCCATCGCCATCGACTTGAAAAATCCGAAAGGCGTGGAAGCCACTATGGGTCTGATTGAGAAAGCCGATGTTGTGCTGGAAGGCTTTCGCCCTGGCGTAATGGAGCGACTGGGCCTGGGGCCCGATGATTGCCTGGCACGAAATCCCCGGCTGGTATTCGGTCGCATGACTGGCTGGGGCCAGTCTGGCCCTCTCTCGCAGGCGGCCGGACATGACATAAATTACATCTCTATCGGCGGCGCTCTGGGCGCCATGGGTTATGCCGACCGACCACCCGCTCCACCGCTTAATCTGGTGGGAGATTTTGGCGGAGGTGCCATGTATCTTCTTACTGGCATCCTGGCTGCATTGGTAGAAAGAAGCAACTCAGGTAAAGGCCAGGTAGTCGACGCAGCTATGACAGATGGAACTGCAAGCCTGTTAAGCCCGTTCTATGGTCTCATGGCGATGAATATGTGGACCACCGATCGCTTCAGTAACAGACTGGATGGCGGCGCCTATTACTATGGCAGCTATGAGTGCAACGATGGCAAACACATTTCCATTGGATCCCTGGAGCCGCAATTCTATGCGCTACTGCTTGAGAAGGCAGAGATCACTGACCCTGAATTCAAGGATCAGCTGGATGAAGAGGCGTGGCCCACCAAACGTAAAAAGCTCGAACAACTTTTCAAAACAAAATCTCGCCAGGAATGGTGCGATATCATGGAAGGGACTGACGTTTGCTTTGCTCCTGTCTTGAATCTCAAAGAAGCGCCAGATCACCCACACAACAAGGCACGAAATACCTTTGTCGAAATCGATGGTGTGGTACAGCCGGCTCCCGCCCCTAGATTCAGCCGCACCCAGGGGGAAATTCAGGGCCCAGCCGCCATAGCCGGAGAGCATTCGAAGGAAGTTCTGCGTGATTGGGGTTATACTGATGAAGAAATCGCTAAACTAATGGCCGCAAACGCGCTCTAAGAACTGGGCAGTCTCTGACAGAAATTAGGCATAACCGCTATACTCAGCTCGTAAATGGAAAACGAAACCTTAATTATCGCATTGACCATCGTTTCGATCGTGTCTTGCGTCGCCTTGTTTGTGAACTGGGCCGGTAATCGGCACATTCCAGGATTGCTGGTGCTTTCCTTAGGGTTCATGGCCACCACGTTCGGTGTGCTCTTGCTTACCACTCAGGGTTCTGTCACACCCATCATCTCTGTCATCCTCGCCAACACTTTGATCCTGGGTGGACGCATTCCTATCGTCATGGGGTTGGCTGCATTCTGGAACCAGGATCAATCCAAAATCCCGCTCATTTGTGGCGGCTTGTTCCTGGTGACGATCGGAGCAATCTCATACTTCACTTTGATAGATGAGCAAACGGTGCTGCGCATTCGTGCCTATACTTTCATGATGGTGGTGTTTTCATTGGCGAACATCTACATCATTGCCAACGGACTCAGCATTGAAAAGAAGCTGCGGCCCGTCACTACTACCAGTTTGAACTTCGGCGCCTTTCTCGCGTTGATGTTGTTCAGCGTTAATGCAGTGGCAGAGTTTTTCCTGATGCTGGTCCGTAGTGGTGCAGCACAGAATGCCCCTGATCAGGGCACGTCGTTTATGGCCCTCGGCGCCATCTTTACCATGGTAGTGTTTTCTGTGGCCGTCATCATTATGACCAAAGAAGAGTTATCGGTTGAACACAAGGAAAACTCTATCTACGACCCGATTACGACGATCCTCAATCACAGGACCTTTCTTGAAGTTGGCGAACGTATCATGGGGGTCGCATTGCGATACGCGCAACCCGTGTCTCTGCTGACTATTGACGTTGAGAACATGGACCAGATCGTGCGTCAGCATGGTTACAAGGTGGGCAACGAGATACTCCGACATTTCTCTCTCACAGCCTCTGACCGAAGGCGCAGTGAGGACGTTCTGGCCCGCTCCAGCTTCAGGCAATTTCGCATGCTGCTACCGGGTGTTAACGAAGAAGGCTCCAAAGTCGTCATCAGCAAGATTAAACAGGCCCTGCTGGCGGATGACTATGTTTTTCGCGGCAAGAAACTTGAAGTATTTGTAAACGTATCTGCCGTTACCCGGCGCGAGGAAGACCTGTCCCTGCAGGACATGCTACAGGAAGGCGAAGTCGAATTATTCCGCGCTAAACAGGAAGCCGCCGGCACAGCACCACCTGCTATCACCTGATTAACCGACCTCAGCTGATTCCCAGCATTCAATTTTTCTATTCTACTTACCTTGGAGACAATCCATGTCATTCAACACCATCCGCTATGAAGTCTCAGAACAGATTCTGACTATCACGCTGAATCGCCCGGAGCAGCTCAACGCATTTACCGTTGAGATGGCAAAGGAGCTGATCCGGGCCTTCAACCAGGCTAGCGATGACGATGAAGTAAGCGCCATTGTGGTGACTGGCGCCGGCAAGGCTTTCTGTGCGGGCATGGACTTGTCCAGCGCGGGCAACGTTTTTGGTTTGAATGAAGAATTGCAGCCCAGTCTTGATGACATGCGAACTCGCCTGCATGATCCCGCCATTGAGGAAGGGGTAAGAGACACCGGCGGCCAACTCACCCTGGCAATCTTTGAATGCAAGAAACCGGTCATTGCCGCCATCAACGGCGCCGCTGTAGGCATTGGCGCCACCATGAGCTGCGCCATGGATATTCGACTCGTGTCCGAAGCCGCACGGGTTGGTTTTGTCTTCAACAAGATTGGCATAACCCCGGAAGCGGCCTCCTCCTGGTTTTTGCCGCGCATCGTTAACATGGGCACAGCATTGGAATGGATCTACAGCGGCGATCTTATTGGCGCAGAGGAGCTGACTCAAAAAGGCTTTGCCAATCACCAGCTGGCAGCCGAGGAGCTGCTACCCAAGGCCTATGAAATTGCCCGGCGGATTACTCAGCACAGCCAGGTGGCAATCGCACTTAGCCGCCAGATGATGTATCGCAACGCCAGCCTGCCCCATCCCCAGAGCGCCCACGAAGTGGATTCCCTGGCAATTTTCTATGCCAGCCAAAGCAGCGGCAAAGAAGGTGTGAGTGCTTTCCTGGAGAAACGAACCCCTGAATTTGTCGACAAAGCTTCGACTGATATGCCGCCATTTTACCCCTGGTGGTAACGACCTATTCACTGCCGAGGCTGCGAAAGTTGCCAGGAAAGCTATATTTTATTGTTTAATATCAATGACTTTACCTCAATTATGACAATTCTATTCAGTCGGCTGTATTTAGTCTAAGAGTCCGTATAATAGAAAGGGTAACCTGGAGACTAGACGCTATGATCGTGGTGCAATCCACATTTCAACTACTTCCTGATTCCAAACAGGAAGCGCTCAAGCTGATGCGCAATATGGTGCGCCTATGTCGGCTAGAGCACGGCTGTCTGAGCTATGAGTATTTTGAAGGCGTCACCGATCCTAATCAGGTCGTGCTGTTGCAGGAGTGGGAAGATGCCGAGTGCCTGCAGGAACACTATCAGACCGATCACATGGATGACTTTCTCAACAAGCTGGGGGATTACCTTGAGAGCCCGGTTGCTACCCGCAGCTATATCTCTGAGGAAGAGCGCTCGATAAGCTCGGTTTCCAGCGAGGACATACCTAAACCCGAGCAGACCATTCACTGATCTCAGATTTTAAGTTTAAGGTTTACCTCCCTGGCTCACCTCTCCAGCTTACCTCTCCAGCTTACCCCAACAGCTTGAAAACCCTTTCCGCGCGCGAGAGTCTTCGACAGCCTGCAATATGCGTATTATGAGCAGTTAGTTGCACCTGAAACTCCGAGGCCAGACTAAGGTCAGACTTTTAAACGTCAACTATTGCCGCCCCATGCTAATAAAAGCCAAGCCTTCATGAACAAAGTGCAACTGATACAAGCATTGAATAGCTACGCCAGGCGCTGCGATGATGAAGAGGAAGAATTTGTCAGTGCCATGCACACTTTCGTTACAACAGAAAACGATCCCTTCAGTCGTCAGACGGCAGCTGGGCACATCACCGCCAGCGCTTGGATACTCGATACCAACAGGACCCACGCGCTGCTCTGTCACCACCGCAAACTGGATATGTGGGTTCAGCTTGGTGGACATCTAGAACCGAGTCTGGATGAGTCAGTGCATGCTGGCGCCCTGCGAGAAGCCTATGAAGAATCGGGACTAGGCGCTATTAAGGCCCTGTCGCCCGATATCTTCGACATCGATATCCACGCCATACCTGCCCATGGTGATGAAGCTGAGCATCTGCACTATGACGTGCGCTATCTGTTCGCGGCGCGATCAGCCAATGCCGTGCAGCTGACACCGGAATCAAAAGAACTGGCCTGGGTAAGACTGGATGAAATCCACAAAGTATCGACGGAGAAGTCGCTGCTGCGAATGGCAAAAAAGGCAACACAGTTTTTGCGCGAATCAACGCACTAAATTAGCGCCAACAAGCCCTGTATGCATTCATTGCTTCGTTTTTGCTCTCAGGTGAATGCCTCGACAATTGACCCCCGCTGTCACCAGAGCCTCAAGCATTCAATATTTGGCCTTTTTCCCCTTTCCGTTTCCGGTTTCCTTTATAATCGGATCCCAGGCTCAGTCCTGCGGACACCAGGGCAATAAATACCCACAAGCATTCGCTGACTCAAACTGACAAAAGAAAAAGAAATAGATTCTATGCCTCGAACACAAATCTCTAGCCGGGCGAATAGCAGCCCGACCCGACCCATTGTTTCCATTCTTGCTTGCCTGCTGATCTGGGCCTCTATGCCGGCTCAGGCACAGACGGAATCTGGCCTGCCGGAATGGCTTTCTCTGGGTTTCGAACAACAAAGCAGGATGCAGCACCTGGAGGGGCAGTTTCGCGCCGGTCTCGATGGCAGCGACCAGGGCTTTGAATGGCGCAATTCACTCACAGCCGAAGCCTCATTCGAAAAATTTTCGATTACGGCGGAAGTCGCCGATATGCGCACCTATCTGACCGATAGTGGCAGCCCACTGGACAGTTTTTTCGCCAACCCGCTGGATATCCTGCAGGCAAATGTGACTGTTCCCATTACCAATGTGTTTAGTGAGTCGGACCGGGGATTTATTAAGGTAGGTCGCTTCACCATGGATCAGGGTAGCCGCCGCTTCGTGGCCCGTAACCGTTTTCGCAATACCATCAATTCATTCGCTGGCGTGCAGGCCAGACTGGAAAACGACAGCACCTCCCTGGATCTTTTCTACACCCGCCCTACCGCCAGGAGAGTCTCCGGCGACTGGATCGACAACGATCCGAAACTAGACAAACAGTCCAGCGACTTCTTCTGGGGCGCCTATTTTACAACCCGCCTTACTGCCCAGGCAGACTCACTGCAACTTTATCTGCTGGGCGCCGATGAAAAACGCGATCGGCCCGCCAACCAGCGCTTCGATGTGCTCACCACCGGCGCACGCCTGTTTCGAAACCCAACAGCCGGCAGCTGGCATTACGACACCGAGGCCGTGTACCAGTTTGGTGATGCACCGGCACTGGACGCAAACTCTGCCTTGCTCGACCACAAGGCGAGGTACTTCCACCTGTCGTTTGGCTACAGTTTTGAGGCCAGCTGGCAACCACGACTGAGCTTCATCTACCACTATGGCAGCGGTGACAAGGATCCGCTGGACAATGAGTCCAACGAGCTGGACCATATGTTCGGCGTGCCGCGTCCAGATTTCGGACCCACCGGCTCGTTTCGCGCGTTTCAGCGGGTGAACACCAGTTCCCCTGGTCTCATGCTGAACCTGCAGCCCGCCAGCAATATCGATGCCTATATCAGGTGGCAGCGACCCTCCCTGGCGGAAGAAGCCCAGGGATGGCGCACAACCCGCTATCGTCACCCCGGAAATCTTGGCGAAGATTTTCTGGGTGATCAGCTGGAGACCCGCGTGCGTTGGCACCTGTTTTCGAACAAGTTAAGCATCGATGGTGGCTATGTATGGATTAATGCCGGCCCTTACATGGATCTGGTCAATAAGGGTGACAGCCACTACTACTATTTACAGACAATTTTACGCCTGTGAGCGACTGTTATTTAGGCAGCTGACGCAAAAGCGGTGATGGTCCAATCCAGTTAAATTGCTCGAGGTGCTTAAACCATTCAAGCTGCACCCGCCGCCTGCAGTGCGTAGAGTATGAGCGCATAACGCCCAATGCGGCCGCCATACACGATCATGGCAAAATACCAGAAGTTAGTCTTGGTAACGCCCGCATAAATGGTTATTGGGTCGCCGATTATTGGCAGCCACGCCAGCCAGAGAGTCCACTTACCGTACTTCTTATTCAGCGCCAACACCTTCTCATGACGCGCAGGCGTAAAGCCAAAATATTTTTCGGCCACCGCTATGCCGGCAACACCCAGACCATAATTAAATGTCGTACCCAGGCAATTTCCAATCGAGGCAATCAGCAGACAGGCGGTTTTACTGTAGCCAAGCGCCAGGTAGCCCGTAAAAACGATCTCTGATGAAACAGGGACAAGGGTGGCAGCAAGGAAGGCACTCAGGCCTAAATAGATGATTTCCATATCCATGATTTGACAGCATCAATCCGAGAAAACCCACAACTTAACAACTAAAGTCTGTGAAAGCGAAGACCTTAACAGAAGCATTTAACCAAGCCCTGACGATCTAATTTCTTCCCTCGGTCGTTTACTAATTGAGTCTGTCACAAAGACTATGAAGGCTAAAAAGTCTTG
>Ga0181607_10004594_pt1 | contig 11804 bp, 13 predicted proteins | sample 041ome_9_FD_132420 | JGI IMG/M metagenome (GOLD analysis project Ga0181607, IMG submission 132420) | Coastal salt marsh microbial communities from the Groves Creek Marsh, Skidaway Island, Georgia - 041413US metaG (megahit assembly) | ecosystem: Environmental > Aquatic > Marine > Intertidal zone...
CCAACTGTATTGTTTCACATCTTCGTATGTAGTATCACCTTCTACAAACATGTCTGCGAACCACCGTCGACCATAGTCCATTTCTTCGCAACGATTAAACATTTCTACTAACTTTGCTTTTGCGGCATCGTTGATCTCAACAAACTCAATATATGAGTGTACATTATTTGCCATGCTATACTCCTGCTATTCTACTGAAATTTTTTACTTTTTCGAACCGGATTTGACTCCGAAACTTATCTGTTAATATGTCACCTTTGTGACTAATGACGAATACATTCGTACCCGATCCCAAGTCTTGCAATAACTTGAGAAACTCATCGCATCCTCCTGTATCAAGTGAGGCATCAAACACTTCATCCAATATAAGAAGATTGGTATTCGTAGAGTTTTTAAGTTTTGCAACTGCTCTCCATGTAAAAAGAAGTGCGAGGTCAATCCGCATCTTCTCTCCCTCGGAGAAAGAAGCATAAGAAAACTCATCACGATAACGACTTTTAATAACTTCATTGAATTCCTCATCAAGTTCAAAGTTAACAAAGAAGTCCAGAGACGCAAGATACTTGTTAACGAGTTTATTGATAATGGGTATGTACTGCTTGATTATGCGTTTTTTGATACCACCATCCTTGAGCATTTCTGTTGCTATTTTTAGCACCTCTGCATCATGCGATAGTGTCTCTGACTTGGATTCATGCTCTTCAAGTTCCGTCTCCAATTGCTGTATTTTGGATACTGGACTATCCTCTGTTTTTTCATTCCTCGTAAGGTTGGATAGTTTGGTTTTGACTCTTTCCGAATTACTCTTGTAAGTCGATAGTGATTGTTCGCAATCCCTCCAGTGAAGTTGCCAAGTGGTGATCTCTGATTGTACTGAGGTAATGCGAGCAATTTCTTCCGTAAGCGATACTTGCTGTACTTCCAGTTCTTTAATTGCGGATTGAGTTTCAGTAGCAATCTGTTGCGTCTTCTCAAGTTGCTTTGCTTTTGCCGTTGCTTCGATGACTTGATCGCAAGTCGGGCAATTGTCATGTTTTTCATAGAACCGAATCCTCTTCTCTGAAGATGCTAGTTTATCGTGCAACTTCATCATCAATTCAGACACCTTCGCAGACTTCGCATTGACCTTATCGGAGTTTGCAATCGTTTCAGAAAGAGTTTCAATTTTTGAAACGATTTCTTGCTGTTGAGTTTGAGTGGATAAATATTGCAAAGACCACTCCTCCAGTTCTGATTGTAACTCTGCCTTTTGCTTCTCGACATCGGCATTGAGTTTTTCTAGATACTCTTTCTGTACATTAATTTTCTCAACCAATATATTGATCTGATATTCTGTCTCATGTTTTTCTGCACGGTTTTGTGATAGTCTATCTTTTAGTAGAGTATTCATGTGACTGAAGATCTGAATGTCTAACAAATCTTCAATCACCTCACGACGATCTTTCGACGGGAGTTGCATAAACGGAGTAAATGATGCGTTACCTAATACAACAATTTGGGTGAAAGATTTATAGTCCAACTTAAGAATCGTATCTTCAAGTTGGGTTTGATAGTCTCTCGCATTGCCCGGTTGGTCAATTAGGTTGCCGTTCTTGATAATCTCAAAGACAGCAGGTTTTATGCCCCTACGAATCATGTACTCAACATTCCCGATAGAGAATTCAATCTCTACCAGTAGTCCCCTTTCATTGATCGTATTCATCAACTGAGGTTTCGTGATGTTCCGGAATGGTCTATTAAACAGAACAAAGCACAGTGTGTCCAGTATAGTGGACTTACCTGCACCATTTTCTCCTGTAATAATTGTGCTTGGTGATCGGTCTAAATGTATTTCAGTAAACTGATCACCCGTCGAAAGAAAGTTCTTCCAACGGAGTTTTTTAAATTTAATCATATATCAAACTTCAAAGTGCAATGCTTCAGTATACAGTGATCTCATTAAATTGTCAAGTTTCTTTTTCGGTACATTGTCGGGCATCTGTTCGATGTATCTAGATAGGATTGTCATAGTATCTTCTGCTTCGTTTATCAATTCTTCATCATCTTCCATGTCCAAGTTTAAATGATCCTCAACGACCTGAACGTTTAATGGTTCTGCTTTGATGAGTTCGTCCATGAATCTGTCAAACCAATATGGATTTCCGCTGGAATGCTTAACCACTTTGACGTAGGTGGATTGGTAATCGGAAAAGTCGTTATCAAGCAGTTCATCAAGCGTTTTCCCTTCATCATTATAGAAAACCTTGTTAAACATTGAGTACGGGTTTCGGATGAACTCAATCTCTCTGGTATCCGTATCGTACACGTGAAAACCCTTGGGATCTTGGTAGTCAATCCATGTAAGTTCATATGGGCATCCTAAGTAATCAATGTTTCCTGTTGTTGACTTATGGTGAAAGTGTCCTGAGAATACACGATCAAATCGTTTGAAATCTGAAATCTTAAGTCCATGATCGTTCACATTGCCACGGTCCATCAAGCAACCTGCAATCTCAAAATGCCCAAACACCACAGTGTTTGGTGTGTTCTTTAAAAACTCCATTGTCGATGCGTAGTTGCTATTGTTGATCCATGGTACAATGGCACCCCAATCTAGATTTGTCGGTTCTGAGTAATACTTAACATCTGTCTGATCAAACAACTCTTGCATTGCATTAATGTCATTTGTATTTTTGTATGGCACATCGTGGTTGCCTACAATCACATGCAGATCAATTCCACGTTGTGCACAGGGTTCAATAAAACCTTCTTTGAGTCTTCTCAGTGTAACATAGCTAATGTACTTCCTACGATCAACGATATCACCCAAGTGAAGTACAGTTCCGATACCTCTTTTGTCAAGTTCAGGGAAGAATATATTTTGATAGAAACGATCAAAATAATCAAGGAAACTAAGATTGTCATTACGAACTCCCCAATGCGTATCAGTAATTAGTGCTATTTTCACTCTTGACCCTCTTCTTCTTTTTCCGTCTTTTGTTATCTTCAAAGTTTTCGATAAATTCTGCCATATACTCTTCTGTCCATTCCGAATATTTTACATCGTCATTATACTGACTACCATTATCATGTTCTTGTCTATCGGACACCTCACCAAAAATATTTGCATGCTCTGTTGCTTTGTACTTAGTGTATAGGTATTTCTTTTCTTTCTGAATACGTCTGAGGAATGCATAGTAAATAATCTGCGTGAAGTACGCAAATGGATTTTTAGATTTCTCGGGATTAAAGTTGTCTATGTATTGTAACGCATTTTCAATACCATCACAAATCATTTCTTCACGGAATGAATAATTAACAAAGTTGGGTTTGTATGACAAGTGCGTTGCGATCTTCATAATACAATCGGCAATGTACATAGGAACAATCGGTCTCTGTAATTTATTTTCTTCTGCATGAGCAACGGATTCACGAAATTCAATCATTGCTTGTAGAAATAATTTATTGTCAACGTAGTATGGTTTTTTCTTTCTTTCTGTCATTTTAGTGTACCGTGTTTGCAGAAATAGTTTGCAATGCTTGACCAAATTTTTCTATCCATTTGTCCTCCACCTCTTCATTTTCTTCATCGAATACTTCCTCGGACCCCTCATCCAAAAATGTCTTTAGGGATTTTCTATAATATAAATCAATATCATCACTAATACTTGCCATTGCAATAACGTGTCCTGCTTTGATATCAACTACGTTAATGTCATCAGTTAAAGGTACCCATGAAGTTGCATATAACATAGGACGACCGTTGTTTGGATTTTCAGCAAAGTCCAACATTAAGGGATTTAGAACTGCAACACAGACATCATCCATGTGATGAACGTCACACAATAAAGTTTCCCCATTGGTCAACTTGATAATTTTTGCTTTAATTCTTGTCATGTATCCAACCTTATCTTATAGATCTTATAGGAGAAATTTTCTTCATCGTATATTTTCTTTCTCAATGAAAAATGCCGTATAGTGTGGTTACGCCATGAGCCAACAATAAGATTGTCAGCAATATCATACAAAACTGCTTTAGTCTTTCCTTCACCCCTTCTCAACCCCCTTCCTATCGATTGAAGATTCCGAACACGAGACTTGCTTGGAGAAGCAAAAATAATGTTGTGGAGATTAACGATGTTGATTCCAGTACTAAAAGTTCCGTAACTAGCAACGATAATGATGTCGTTTTCTTTTTCTGATATATGACGAATGTCTTCTCTGGTACGTGCATCCACACCTCCGTGAACAAAATATACAGTTTTATCTTTAGCAGATTCCTTTATCATATTATACAGTATTTCACCGTGTTTTTCAACCATTTGATAGAGTACTAGAGTATTGCCTGTCCTTGACAATGCAAGATTTTTGATAAACTTATTTCTAGCATCGTTTCCGATTAAGAAATCGATTTCTTTTTGATACTCTGCCTTTACTAATTCTTTCTTAGTGATCTCTGAATAATTTAACACTAAACATTTAATTTTAAAATCTGCAAGGGTTCCTTCTTCAATCAATTTTTTTGTTTCGACGACTTTCATTACAGGACCAAACAAACCCTCTAATACTAATTTATTTGTTTGAGTTCCGTCAAGAGTTCCTGTAAACCCATATCTATATTTACATTTATCAAGTTTAGTCATAATCTTTGTAAGAGATGTGGATTTAAATAAATGTGCTTCATCTCCAATAATAATGTCAAACTGATCAAACCACCCCTTTCTCATTTTATGAATCGACTGCCACGTAGAAATAAATATTCTAGATCCTGAAGATTTCTCTTGACCAGACATGATTTTATGTGTAGAATAAAACTGTTGGTTTTCAGAATACTTTTCAAAGTCTGTTGCCATTTGATGTACTAGTGATGTGGTTGGAACAACTATCAGTGCTTTCTTTTCTACTCTCTCTAGTAAATAACGTAGGATACAATATATGACAAAAGATTTGCCAGAAGCAGTTGGTGAAAGGACGAGTGATCTATGATTTCTGAGTGCATGTGCAACAGCACGGAGTTGGTACTCTCTAATTTTGAATGTACCTTCATTGAAAAAATCCTCCAAGGTATTAACAGAGATATCACTAGTCTCTCCGATAGTACCATGCATGACGCATTCGTAATTCCTCTCCTTGCAAAAGTATTCGATGTGCCTGTAGAGACCTTTGTAGATGTTCTTACTCAATGCATTGAACAAACGAATCTTACCGTCCCACATCTTATTGCGATATGAAGGCATGAACTTGGCACCCGGAACTTCAAAAGTAAAGTAGTCGGACAATTCTCTTGCAATTCCGGAGTTGCATTTCACTTTTACAGAAACTTCATTGACAGGATACAATTCAACTACATCCATTAATCGTAACCTTGCTTAAACCGTGTAAAGTCAATTGCATTTTTTATCTGAAATCCTCTATTACTAATAGATTTGATAATCTCTTGAATATACTTCACCTTCTCTTCTTGGAGTGCATACTTCAAGGTCATTTGAATCCATTCCTCATCTGAATCAATATAACGATCCACATCAGCCTTCATGATTTTACGAGGAAATGGTTCACGACCAAACTCTTCATAATCAATAACATCCCACTCATTATTACCATAGTATTCAGTCAACATATGTTTCAGTTTGTTTTTGTCAGTAGCATATTTTTTAAGCATAGCAACCTCACCCATAAAAATCTTCATATATTTGTTATGGAGTTCTGATATCTTTAAAGATTCTTCAGCAAGATTTGTTTTATCTATACGACAGTCATCCGACCACTCAGACATGATGTCTTCAATTTTCATAATAAATCCACAGGTAAAATAATATTAAGTATAACAGACTATGATAGTACTGTCAATTCATACTTTCTGTACTGAAAACCAACGTCTGCATTGAGGTATTCGATGTCAGTTCCTGTGATATCGAAATCTACAGTACTAAGTGATGTGGGGTATAGATCAACAAACTTAACTTCAATATTTGGCTTGTAAGAGTTTGTAAGGATAATGAGAGATCCATCAGAATATACAGATCCGTCTTGACCCCTTTCAACTTGTGCTCTTTGTTCAAAATTATCTGGATAACCCAATGTTATCATCCAGTCATAGATTTCTTTATAGTTTGTTAAATCTTCATCTATCTTAAATCTAAGGGAAAGAGATCCGAATGTAAGTCGGTCACCCGGAACTGGCAGTTTAATAAAGGTGTTAGTGACAGTATCTACTTGTCCTAATGTAATATCAGGAATACTTGCGTTTGTGCAAAAGTAGTTGATGTTGGGCAGTCTCTGCATATTGAAACGAAACCCAATAGGAGATAAAAAGTTTTTGTTGGTAGGTTCTGCCATAGTGCACCTCTGAATGTGTATACTATTTATATGACAAAAAAAGGGGGACTTGCGTCCCCCTAAGTGATGTAGCACTTATTATTGTTATTACATCAAGTTGGCAACTTTGACCAATCTGTAGTACTTGTTGGCAGTTCCACCAGAACCGAAACCAATAGCACCTGCACCACCAGTTGTTGCGAATGGGTTTGCTACCATGCCGTAACGAGTCTTAAATCCAATCTTAGGTTGGAAAGTATTCTCACCAATGGCACGAACCATCTGCAGTGGTACGTATGGGCAATAGAACAGACCTGCATCAAATGCATTCTGACCTTTGTAACCCAAAGTGTAGTACTGGTTAGTTGGATCCGCAAAGTATGGATCGATGTATACTTTGATACGACCGTTCAATACACCTGCGAAAGTATTACCAGTGTCATCCACTTGCAAGTTGTTGTTGAGTGCAGGAGTATAATCAAGAACACCTGTCATCTGAAGTGCTGAAGCAACGTCAGAAGAAGTGATCATGATGTTACCCTTCCCTCTACGAGTGTCTAATGCAATTGCGTTAGCATCTCTCTCGATTTGGAACATGAGACCCTTGAACTTCTCTGCCATCCAACGACCGTTTGAGTCGGTGTCAAGATCGAAAGTACCCTGCGTAGTAACGTTCTTCTGTGCACCTGCAGTTGCAGAGTAGTTAACAGTACGAACAACTTCACGGTTGATCTCTGCAAGAATTTCTGAAGAAAGAATGTTAGAAAGTTCTTGCTCTGCATCCAGACCATGAATTGCTTTAAGGTCTTGTGCAAGTTCCATTGTGTATTCTGCTTTGAGTGCACGAGTAACTGCTGTTACTGATACTTTCTCAATTGAGAATGCCATTTCAGGGAAGTCGTTACCTCTGTCCTTACCCAAACCTTCTGCTTGCGCAGTGTTCATACCAGTTGCAACAGTATATCCAGAACCTGATGCACGATCACTAGGATCGGTACCAGTTGGAGCTGCTGAACCATCAAGGGTAGTCCCACCAACTGCCGCAGTGTTACCTGCAGGAACTGTTGAGAAACCAGTGTCTGCTTCGTTAAACAAAGCTTCTGTGCCTGATTGGTTAGTGTAACGTGAACGCATTGCAAAGATAAGACCAGTTGGTCCAGACATAGGTTGTACACCTGCGATATCATATGCAATCAGATTAGGCATAGAACGACGTACAAGTGAGATCAGAACAGGATCGAAACCTGCTACAGGACCACTTGCAGTTGCACCTGCACCAAATCCACCAGTACCTGTTGCTACTGTTGGAGTTTCTCCCAACAGAGTAGGGGCACCGTATCCACCCATTTGTTCTGCCTGTTCACGGGCAGCGTGTTCTTGGTTTTCCAAGAGTTGAGCAACTACTGCTCTCTTATGTTGATCTTCGATCTTTGGAAGATCAGCATGTTCGAGAACTGGTTGCCACTTTTGCTGAAGAGTGTCAGTTGACATGTTTTTCTCCTTCGGTTATTTACCTTTAGTTATATTTATATAAAATTACTTCTTGATACTTCTAGAGATAGCATCCATGTACTGTCTCATTCCCGGATCAATAGCAACCGCATCTGACTGTCCGTCTTCGAAAATCTCTACGGGTTCGTCATCAACTGCATTGTCTACGTTAGAGACTTCTTCCTCAACTGAGAAATAGGACTCTTTGATAGTCTCAAGTTTTTCTTTGTAGTCTTCTGCAGTCGAGAATTCTACTCCTTCAGAGAGAGATTTTAACTTCTCTGCTTGAGATTCGGTTAGACCTTCGATTACGTCATCAAAAACTGATGATGCAGTGGTTTCTTCAAGTTGCTTTTTCAACTGAATATTTTTTTCCATCTGCTCGTTCACTTCGGTCTCTAGTTCCTCTACCTTAGTTGCTAACTCGTCAACTAAGTCTACTTTTTCTTCTGGGATATCAATATAGTTTTCTGTAAACAGATTACGCAGACCAACCATGAAGTTCTCGACAATCTCAGCACGAATGCCTTGTTCAACTGCGAGTTCATTTTCCTTCATCCACTCTTCTGCGACATACTCAAGATAGTCGTCGAGTTTCTGTGACATTGACTCTACGATGTCTTCTTTTTCTGCTTCAAGTTCTGCTTCCATGTCAACTGTTACGTTTTCAAGGATTTCATTTACTTTAGAAACAACAGCAGCTTCGAATACTGTAGTTGCTTTAGAAACAAATTCTTCTGATAGATCTTGTCCACCAAAAATAGCACTGATGTCTTCTGAAACATTTAGATCTTCTGCAGTGATCTGCTGAATCTCTTTGATTGATGTTACTAAATCAGTTTCATCGATTTCGACATCTTCACCATACATTGCCATGACTTTACCATAGCTTGATTTGATCTGTGCTTTAGATTTACCTTTCATTGCATCTACCATGGCATTAATCATTCCGACTTTAGTGCCCGGTACTTTAATGTTAGATGAACCTTGTGCCATACCTTTTTTAGGATCTACTTTCTTGCCGTCTCCACCCGGTGCCTTTGCATCTTTTGCAACAGGATCAGGAATTTCTGACGGATCTCCCATAGATGCCTTTTTTGCTTCGTCGAGATCTTGTTCTTGAATCTCTAACTCTGCGTCTTGGACTTCTTGATCAAAGTCCTGTGTCTGAACTTCTGACATTGGATCACTCCTCTGTGTGTTATTTTATTGTTAATATTTATAAAAAACTAAAGTTTATTAAGAAAATCTCTAAAAACTCTTAATTGTGCTTCTTCAAGATCTTTCTTACTAGACTTTTGAATTTCTTCCTTATAATCAGCAATCTGTGCCTCACGAATAACACCGTTATCCCATACCCATTCCTTTCCTTCCATAATGCCATTTACAAATGCGTCAGGTGCTGATGGATCTGCAACTATATCTGCGGCAGTCGCAAGATAAAAATCTGACTGCACTACACCAACACCATCTCTAGATGGTTTCACTGATCCCATCCCACGTGAAGAAACACCTAACTGCCCACCATCTTTAATCAATGATTCGACAATTTTTCCGTATGGTGTTTCAGTCATGATCTTTGCTTTACCCATAAAGTTAGAACCATCTCGTTCCAACTTAGTAATCATGTGCGAAACTCTTTCGAGATTGATAGTCGGACCACTTGGATGCCCGAGTTCACCATATGCACGGTTCTTTTCAATATACTGATCGTTATATCTTTTTACTTCTTTTTCTAGCACGTCAGCAGGATACATGCGACCATTACGGTTCTTGATGTCACCCTGCATAAAGACACCTTCGATGAAGAGGTTTTTCTTACCAGTTGCTTCATCTAATGTTTCTGTGACGTAGTTGACTTCTTCGTTTACTTCGCATATAAGTTTCATGTTAGTTCCTACTGATTGTCGTAATATGTTTTAGAGAGTTCACCACGTACCGTAGTCTCTCCGGTTTTTCTGCACTTAACATAAATCTGTTCTGTCACCCCTGATGGTCTTGTAAAACTTCTCACACCACTTGCAGTTGTTCCATTTGCATCTGAGTATGTGTCTGATGCAGTTGCGGCATTATCATATTCCCATATGCCACCAGACCCTGCTACTGCGACAAATGCCATATTACTTCTTCCCACCAAACGCAAGATCCATCAACTTAATAATTGCTGATGGTGATTTCTGTATGGCATCGATCATTTTCTTTTTATTCTGATCGTTTACTTTATTATAAACTTGAACCATTGCATTAGCAGTTTGCATATCAATTAACTGTGTGCTACCGTTGTCAAACTTAACTTTTTTAGCACCTTTAGTTTTTTTAATATTTTGAATAGCATCCCAAACGGAACCTTCCGATAACTCAGAGTCCTCGTCTTCTTCGGTATACTCAGTTTCTTCTTTTTGAATAGTACCATCAAAAACGTGATTTTGTCCCGGAACAGGTGTGTAATCTGTTTTCGAAACAGTATGCATATTTGCGAAATCTTTTTCGCCTTTAGCACGAGGTTCAAGTGTATCCTTGTCTGATCCTTTGCCTACAACGTAGTCCTGTGCAGGAGCTGCGTTTTCACGGACAAACTTACTGAACTTCTTGATCGACATCTTCTTCCCCTTCGGTTTCTAGTTCTTCGTCTGAGATTTCAAATTCTTCTTCAGGTTCTTCATCTGACATAAAATTTGTAGCGACACTCATTTTTTTAAGTTCAATTTGATCTCTAACTTTCTGTGTTAGCATAGCATCAATTGCACTTTTAAAGTCACCCGCTTGTCCACTCATTGCCATACGAATAGCATCTTGTGTTGTTACGTCAGTCATAATAATCTCCTGTAATATATTTGTTACACACTATTTATACATTTTCATCATCTTGAGAATTTTGATCGTCATATTCGTCGTCAGTACCCTCTTTGGACATCTCTTTGTCCAACTGCTTAATATCTTCATCCGTCTGCATTAATACATTCTTACGCACCCACGCAATAGAATAATATCTACCAACATATTCGTCCATGTCTCTGAGGATGTTGATTCTGTTTTGCAACAATTCTGCATCTTTTAGTTCAGAGAAATGGTTGTCTTCCAAAAAGTCATAGTATACTTGAGGTTTGATTTCATTCCATTCTTCTTTAGTGATTACTCCCTTGAGTAGAAGTTGTTTTTCTAATAGTGTATTAAACAATTCACTGAATCTATTTCTCAATCGATTCACAAATTTGGAAAACTTCAATTCATCACGAGTGATTTCTGACGAACGTCCCAAGTTAAACTGTCCATCTGCTTCCATACGTGATGTCGGAACATTTAATGACTCATAGAGTTTTTTGCGGAAATACAAAACGTCTTCGATCTCACCAAGGTTCTGTCCACCCGGCAGTGTAGAAATTTCAGTTCCTTTTCCACCTTCCCGACGAGGTAACCAATAGTCTTCAAGCATTGTGAGAAACTTGCGATCATCTCTGACTTCACCAGTGTTAGCATCATAGACTAACTTATTCTTATGCTTGGTCATCATATCACGCAAATACTGTTCTGCCTTTGCTTTTGGCAAGTTACCCACATCGATATAGAAAATACGTCTTTCAGGTGCACGTGCGAGACGGTAGATAACCGTTGCATCTTCTAGCATACGGAGTTGATTGAGGGGTTTGATTGCTTTGTGCAGATGAGAGAGAACCATAGTATTCTTCTGATCCATCAGTCCAGAGTGTGTGTATGCAATAGATTCAGGTGCAATTTTAACACCTTGATTCCCTGCGTTGACACCTTTTGATGAATAGATAAAATATTCATTGTATCTCTTGGCAATCACTTCTTTTTGAGATACTGCTTGCTGATTCTTCTTTCTCTCTACACGAATTTTTTTAATTTTACGTGGATCGATATATCTAAGCTCTTTGATACCGTCTCTTGGTTTTTCTTCGTCCAACATGATGTGATAGTATATACGACCATCCACATACCAGTTTTTAAAGATTTCGCATCCACGATTATTGAAATTCAATAAAGATAAAATTTCA
>Ga0181607_10004598_pt1 | contig 11799 bp, 14 predicted proteins | sample 041ome_9_FD_132420 | JGI IMG/M metagenome (GOLD analysis project Ga0181607, IMG submission 132420) | Coastal salt marsh microbial communities from the Groves Creek Marsh, Skidaway Island, Georgia - 041413US metaG (megahit assembly) | ecosystem: Environmental > Aquatic > Marine > Intertidal zone...
GTTAAAACCGCATTACGCGAGGTCCGCGTTGCCCTGTTAGAGGCCGACGTTTCCCTGCCTGTTGCGCGCGATTTCGTCAAAGCGGTCCAAGAAAAGGCAACGGGCCAAGGGGTCACAAAATCGGTAACGCCCGGTCAACAAGTGGTCAAAATCGTTCATGACGAATTGGTCCACGTTCTGGCCGGCGATGATGACGCGGGCAAGTTGAAAATTGACAATCCCCCTGCGCCGATCCTGATGGTGGGTTTGCAGGGGTCGGGTAAAACCACGACCACCGCGAAATTGGCCAAGCGGATGAAAGACCGCGATGGCAAACGCGTGTTGATGGCGTCTTTGGACGTCAATCGCCCCGCCGCGATGGAACAGTTGCAAATTTTGGGCGTGCAAATCGGTGTCGACACCCTGCCGATCGTCAAGGGCGAAGACCCCGTTCAGATTGCAAAACGTGCCAAGACCCAGGCATCCTTGGGCGGCTATGACGTCTATATGTTGGACACCGCGGGCCGTTTGCACATCGACCAAGAACTGATCGCTCAGGCCGCCGCCGTACGCGATGTGGTCAATCCGCGTGAAACCTTGTTGGTTGTCGATGGCCTGACTGGCCAAGACGCGGTCAACGTTGCCACGGAATTTGACGACAAAATCGGCGTCTCTGGCGTTGTGCTGACCCGTATGGACGGTGACGGCCGCGGTGGTGCGGCCTTGTCAATGCGCGCGGTCACAGGCAAACCCATCCGTTTCGTCGGCCTTGGCGAAAAGATGGATGCGCTGGAAACCTTTGAACCCGCCCGCATCGCGGGCCGTATTCTGGGCATGGGCGACATTGTTGCGCTGGTCGAAAAAGCCCAAGAAACGATCGAGGCAGAACAGGCCGAACGCATGATGAAACGGTTCCAAAAGGGCCTGTTCAACATGAACGATCTAAAAGGTCAGCTGGAACAGATGATGAAAATGGGCGGCATGGAATCCATCATGGGCATGATGCCCGGCATGGGCAAAATGGCCGCGCAAGTGAAAGACGCTGGGTTTGACGACAAGATTTTCAAACACCAAATCGCGCTGATCAATTCCATGACCAAAAAAGAACGCGCCAACCCCGCGTTACTGCAAGCCAGCCGTAAAAAACGGATTGCGGCGGGTGCGGGGCTTGAGGTCAGCGAATTGAACAAATTGCTGAAAATGCACCGCCAAATGGCGGATATGATGAAAAAGATGGGCAAAATGGGCAAAGGCGGCATGCTGAAACAAGCCATGCGCGGCATGTTCGGCAAAGGTGGCATGCCCGCGATGCCGGGCGGCATGGACCCGTCCAAAATGGACCCCGCCGCGATGGAAGCAGCGGCCAAACAACTTGGCTTGGGTGGCAAGCTGCCTGGTCTTGGCGGCGCTGCATTGCCCCCCGGTTTGTCAGGCTTTGGGAAAAAGAAATAAATGACCAACGCCCCCATCTATCCTTGGACGCTTCCTGTTACGCATGGCGCAGATCGCCTGATGTCGGATGTCACCGCTTCGATCCCGACCCTTCGGACAGAGCGGCTGACGTTGCGGCCGCCGGCGCTTGGCGACTTTGACGTCTATGCACAGATTATGGCCGATGATCACTCGGGCCACATGGGCGGGCCTCTTAGCGCAAGCGAAGCGTGGGCGGATTTCTGTGTCTATTGCGCGGGATGGATGCTGCGCGGCGCGGGAATGTGGACGGTTTGTTTACAAGATAAGGCAATCGGATTTGTCACAATTGGCATGGAGATTGGCGACCAAGAACACGAATTTGGGTATTTCTTTCTTGCACCCTACCACGGCCAAGGCTTTGCCGTCGAAGCCGCGACAGCGGCACGTGATTACGCCCGCATTCAACTTCGGCTACCGTCGCTTGTCAGTTATGTCGCAAAAGGAAACTTGGGTTCGGTAAAAATCGCGCAAGCCTTGGGCGCAACGCGCGATGACCTCTCGCAATTGCCCGACGATAACGCCGATGAAGATATTGTGATTTATCGTTATGCGCTAGGGGATGAAAAATGACGCACCATCGTTCTTCATCTTTGCAAAAATACTCAAATTCAACGCTGATCAAATGTGGCGACATTTGGTCGGGCCATGATATCGCATCCCAATCAGGGGCCCAATCATGACCCTAACTCTTGCCCCAACTCTGCAATCTGAAAACCTCATCCTACGCGGCCCTGAAAAGCGGGACGCGGAACCGATGATCGCATTTTTATTGGATCAAGAGCGGGCAGAGGGGTTTGGTTCATCGCCCAATCGCGGCGATGCGTGGCGGTGGTTTACATTGAACGTGGGCCACTGGCACTGGCATGGCTATGGCTATTTCACCATTGAAACTAAAGCAGGCGACATTGCCGGTATCAGCGGCATCTGGAATCCCGAAGGCTGGCCCGAACCCGAGGTCGGTTGGGTCGTGTTCGACGGGTTCGAAGGGCGCGGCATCGCATACGAGGCCGCCTGCCGCGTGCGCCAATGGGCCTATACTGATTTGGGCATGACCACACTGACGTCAAACATCGTGCCCGGCAACACCCGTTCGATCAAATTGGCCGAACGCATGGGTGCCGTATATGAACGCACCTATGACAACCCGCATATGGGCAAAGATATGTTGTTCCGTCACCCTTCGCCACAGGAGCTGGGGTTATGACCGAATTTACCGACGTAATACCGACGCAATACCGACGTCGATTTTGGGGGACATCAAGACCATGACAGACGCCGTTTTACGCGCCGCCGAAGTGTTAAAAGAACACCGTGAAAGCATCGATCGCTTGGACGCGATTTTGGTGTTCACGCTTGCTGAGCGGTTCAAGCACACCCAAGCGGTGGGCAAGTTAAAGGCGACCCATGACCTGCCCCCATCCGATCCCACGCGCGAAGAAAAACAAATCGCGCGTTTGCAAGAGCTTGCAGTTCAGGCCGATCTAGACCCTGAATTTGCTAAGAAGTTTCTGAATTTCATCATTCAGGAAGTCATTCACCATCATAAACAACATCAATCCTAGGGACCTGTCCCTCACCGCCATATTCAAGGAGACCTTACAATGGCTATGAAAATCCGTCTTGCCCGTGGTGGCAGCAAAAAACGCCCTTTCTATCGTATCGTAGCAGCCGACAGCCGCATGCCACGCGACGGCCGTTTCGTTGAGAAACTGGGCACATACAACCCACTTTTGGCAAAAGACAACGCAGAGCGCGTGGTCATGAACGTTGAGCGTATTCAATACTGGATCGGCCAAGGCGCGCAGGTCACAGACCGCGTTTCTCGTTTCCTAGAAGCAGCAGGCGTTGTTGAGAAAAAAGTTCGCAACAACCCGAAAAAAGCTGTCCCAGGCAAGAAAATGCAAGATCGCGCTGAAGAAAAAGCAGCTAAAGCGGCAGAAGCTGCAGCACCTGCAGAAGAATAAAAACAATACACCCCAAGGGAAACCTTGGGGTGTTTCCTTTCTTGGGCGCTTTTCATGTTTGGTCCATTTCGCACCGCTCTGTCCGTTTTTCTGCTAGGTTTAGGCATTTACCTTGGCATTAAATTCGAACAATCCCGCATCGGTCCAGTGGTTGACAGAATTTGCAGCGCGCCCAATATAAATGATAGTTTAACTGCGACTGAAATGCAGATTTTGTGTAGATAGAGGCAGCATGTCGGATCATCTTATTTGTGTCGGATCTATCGCTGGCGCGTTCGGGGTCAAAGGCGAGGTGCGTTTAAAAAGCTTTACCGCCGACCCAATTGCTATTGCAGATTATGCGCCTCTTATGACGCAGGATGGATCGCGCGAATTTGACGTCGTTTTAACAGGTTCTGTTAAAAATGGCCTAACGGCACGGATGTCAGGTATCGTTTCAAAAGAAGAGGCTGATGCGCTTAAGGGCACAGAACTTTATGTGCCGCGGGACAGGTTACCCTCTTTGCCAGATGATGAGTTTTATCATGCAGATTTGATTGGGTTGTCGGTCTATGACACCGGTGGCATGCACCTGGGAACGATCAAATCGGTGCAAAATCATGGGGCAACGGACCTATTGGAAATTACGGGCGCGGGGTACAAAACCTCTGTCTTGTTGCCGTTTACGCGTGCTATTGTTCCCACAATAGATTTGGGCCTCGGCCGGGTGGTTGCTGACCCGCCACATGGTTTATTTGCGGACGACGTATGAAATCCGCTGGGCGCAAATCCATCTCGGTATCTTTCAAGCCGCGTGAATTGATGACCGAACATCCGCGTCTAAACGGTGTTTGGGCGGCGCAAATTATCACCCTGTTCCCCAAAGCATTCCCTGGCGTTCTTGGGGAAAGCCTGACAGGTCGTGCCTTGACGGACGGGAAATGGTGTCTTGAGACGATAGATTTGCGTCCCTATGGAATTGGCAAGCATAAAAATGTAGATGACACGCCCGCAGGTGGCGGAGCGGGCCTGGTGCTGCGGCCCGATGTTGTTGGGCCCGCGATTGAAGCGGCGCTTGCCTCTGCACCGCCGAACCGTCCTTTGGTGTATCTGTCACCGCGTGGTCAACGCTTTGATCAAAAGATGGCCCAAAAATGGGCAGACGGAAACGGCGTTATCATGCTGTGCGGCCGTTTCGAAGGGGTCGATCAGCGCGTCATGGATCATTACAATATTCAGGAAGTGTCGCTGGGGGATTTTGTTTTGACCGGAGGGGAAATTGCAGCGCAGGCAATGATTGATGCCGCCGTTCGCTTGCGTCCTGAGGTGCTGGGAAATGCTGAATCAACCGTGGATGAAAGTCATTCCAACGGTTTGCTGGAGCATCCGCAATATACACGTCCCGCTGAATGGTATGGTCGAACAATCCCTGAAATATTATCGTCAGGCCATCATGCAAACATAGAAAAATGGCGCCATGATCAATCTTGTGCCCTGACACAAAAACGGCGCCCTGATCTATGGGAACGTTATAACGATCAAGAAAATCACTGATCTTTCCCGTTTGCCCAAATGTCCAAGCGCGAAAACCATGGGTTTTCTCAATAAAACACTGGCTTGCCCTTGCTATTGCTGGCCATTTTGCGTAAACGCTGCGCATCGGCGTTGGCGGGATTCTGTCCTGCCTAGTTTTTTATGGATGCTAACTTCTTCGGTTAGGGGCAATCCGGCGAGCGAGCTGAATAAGAAATGATGACCTATTCCTCTGGCGGGCCAAAGCGGGACCCGATCGAAGACACAGAGTTCTGGGGCCACGTAAACCTTTACGGAATAAACCGTAAGCATAAGGAGACAAGCGATGAACTTGATCGCACAACTCGAGGCGGAACAAATCGCCGCGCTGGGCAAAGAGATCCCAGATTTCAAAGCGGGTGACACCATCCGTGTTGGTTACAAAGTAACCGAAGGCACACGTACACGTGTACAGAACTACGAAGGCGTTTGCATTTCTCGCAAAAATGGCCACGGCATCGCAGGTTCATTCACAGTGCGCAAAATTTCATTTGGTGAAGGCGTGGAACGCGTATTCCCATTATATTCGACAAACATTGATAGCATCGAGGTCGTTCGCCGCGGTCGTGTTCGTCGTGCGAAGCTGTACTATTTGCGTTCGCGTCGCGGTAAATCTGCGCGTATCGCAGAAGTCAGCAACTACAAACCAAAATCTGACCAATAAGGAGCGGCGAGATGAAAGCAGACATCCATCCCGATTACCACTTCATCGACGTCAAAATGACCGATGGAACTATCGTGAAAATGCGCTCTACTTGGGGCAAAGAAGGCGACACCATGGCGTTGGAAATCGATCCATCCGCTCACCCAGCGTGGACAGGTGGTGGCACTCGTCTATTGGACCAAGGTGGTCGCGTTTCCAAGTTCAAAAAGAAATACGAAGGTTTGGGATTCTAATCCCTCCGTTTGTTCGGTTTCAGAGGGTCGCCTATTTGGCGGCCCTTTTTTATGCGGCTTTCGCAGGTCTGTGTCACAAAAAAAGGCCCCCATATCGGGAGCCTTTTCAAATCTGGTTTGTTTATTGCCTAGACAAAAAACTGTGCCCCGTTCGCCGAGATCGTCGACCCATTGATGAAACCAGAGTCGTCTGATGCCAAGAATGCGACACAGCGTGCAATTTCTTCTGGCTCACCCAAGCGACCAGCGGGAATTTGTGCAATGATGCTTTCGCGCACTTTTTCAGGGACGGCCATAACCATTTCTGTTGCGATATAGCCTGGGCAAATGGCGTTTGCTGTAATGCCTGCACGCGCACCTTCTTGTGCTAAGGATTTAACGATGCCAAGATCACCTGCTTTTGTTGCCGCATAGTTTACCTGTGCAAATTGACCTTTTTGGCCGTTGATCGATGAAATGACAATCACGCGCCCGAATTTACGCTCGCGCATACCTGGCCAGATGGGGTGAACGGTGTTGAAAACGCCTGTCAGGTTTGTATCAATCACTTGGTGCCATTGCTCGGGTGTCATTTTGTGGAACGGCGCATCACGGGTAATGCCAGCGTTCGCGACAACCACATCGATTGGGCCAAGGTCTGCTTCGACTTGGGCAATGCCTGCTGCGCTTGCTTCGTAATCGGCGACGTTCCATTTATATGTCTTGATGCCTGTTTCGGCGGTGAATTGTGCCGCCGCGTCGTCATTGCCCGCATAGTTGGCTGCGACCGCATACCCTGCAGCTTGCAAGGTTTTTGAAATTGCCGCGCCAATACCGCGTGATCCACCTGTGACTAATGCAACTCGACCCATAATGTCTTCTCCTATTTGGGATATGTCTTGGTAACTCTATTACCCACAATGTGACGTTAGCGCAATATTATTTCGCTGCCATTTTGCCGCATTGCAGAAAAAACGGGGCGCTTGGCCCCGTTTCTGAAATATTATGGACGCTCTAGGCACATGGCGACGCCCATACCGCCCCCGATGCACAAGGTGGCTAGACCTCGTTTTGCATCGCGACGTTTCATTTCAAACAGCAAGGTGTTCAAAATGCGCGCGCCAGATGCACCAATTGGGTGACCGATGGCAATCGCACCGCCATTAACGTTAACAATTGCGGGATCCCAGCCCATGTCTTTGTTTACGGCGCAAGCTTGTGCTGCAAAGGCTTCGTTCGCTTCGACCAGGTCAAGGCTGTCCGCAGTCCAGCCTGCTTTTTCCAATGCTTTGCGGCTGGCGTAAATCGGGCCAACACCCATGATTTTTGGATCCAATCCAGCGGTTGCATAAGAAACAATACGTGCAAAAGGTTCGATGCCGCGGCGTTCTGCTTCGTCAGCGGACATCAACAGCGCACCGGCGGCGCCATCATTCAGGCCAGAGGCGTTTGCAGCGGTGACCGAGCCGTCTTTGGTAAAGGCGGGGCGCAGCTTTTGCATGCTTTCCAATGTTGCGCCGTGACGGATGTATTCGTCTTGGTCAACAATGATGTCGCCTTTGCGCGTTTTGACTGTAAATGGGACGATCTCGTCAACAAATTTACCAGCTTTTTGCGCAGCTTCAGCTTTGTTTTGAGACGCAAGTGCGAATTCGTCTTGCATATCTCGGCTGATTTGCCATTGCTCGGCGACGTTCTCGGCGGTTTGACCCATGTGATATCCGTTGAAAGCATCCCAAAGACCATCGCGGATCATGCTATCGATATATTTGACGTCGCCCATTTTGTGACCTGCCCGCAGGTGTGCCACGTGGGGGGACAATGTCATATTTTCTTGGCCGCCTGCACAGACGATGGATGCGTCACCCAATTGAATATGTTGTGCAGCCAAAGCGACTGCGCGCAACCCTGAACCACAGACTTGGTTGATGCCCCATGCAGCGCTTTCGATTGGAAGACCGGCGTTAACATGCGCTTGGCGCGCAGGGTTTTGGCCTTGGCCCGCAGAAAGCACCTGACCTAAGATTGTCTCTGACACTTCTGATTTATCAATTCCGGCGCGGCTAACCAATGCTTCCAACATTGTTGCGCCTAAATCGTGCGCGGGTGTATTTGCGAATGATCCAGCAAAGCTGCCGACGGCAGTACGGGCAGCTGATGCGATTACGACGTTTGTCATGGGTTTTGTCCTCTAATAAGTCCCGGAACAGAGCTGCGCTAGTAATACAGCTTTCGCTGCGCTGCGGCAACACTTTTGACGGGTTAGGATGACATGTCGCTATTTTGTGGTTGTATCCAAGGCGGTGTCATCGTCGGCGCGCCCCAATAATACCCTTGTAGGCAATCAATTCCGTGTGCGGCTAACCAATTGCTGTCGATGATGTTTTCAACGGCCTCTGCGACGGTGTGCATCCCAAAATGTTCCGCAATGGAAATAAGGGCTTGTATTAAAACTTGGTTATCTGGATCGGTGGCTACATTGCGCACAAACTGTTCATCAATTTTTACAATATCAAAATTAAAATCGCGCAAATACCGAAAAGAAGTGGTGCCAGCCCCGAAATCATCCAATGCAAAAGTGATACCGCGTTTGCGAAGGTCTTTCATAAAACTTAATACCAGGTCGGGCAACAAAATGGTCGAGCTTTCGGTGATTTCTAGAATCAGCCGGTTCCCGATGTCTAGGTCGCGTCGTAATGACCGCCCCAAAATATCGTTCCATTTGCCATATCCGATAGAGCGCGCAGATAGATTGATCGAAATCCGCAGGTCAGGCGCAAGCGACAAATGGCGCAAGCCGATTTCAAGCGCAGCACAGTCAACCTGCCGGCCAAGCTCGGTTTCTTCGATATGGGCATAAAATCGCGGGCAGGGATGATACGCCCGTTTTCATCGGGTACCCTGATCAGCCCTTCGTAAAAAACGGTTTTTCTTGGGTTTAGCGCCGCCATAACCGGTTGAAACGCCAGCGTCGCCCGCCCGCCAAGCAAGGCATGTTTTACCAACGCAATCGCGCCGGTTTTTTGTCGTGCGACCGCATTCGCAAATGGGCTTTCATCATCGGGCATTAGATCAATCTTGTTGATGTTGCGCATCGTCCTCTCCATACTTGTGGTATGGTGGCGCAAGAAGCCTAACAAATCCTAAACAGGTGTTAAAAATGAACCGTTGTTCATGGGCTGGACCCGATCAAATTTATATCGACTATCACGACACGGAATGGGGTGTGCCACAACATGATGGTCGCGCCTTGTGGGAGCAATTGATTTTGGAGGGGTATCAGGCAGGTCTTAGCTGGATTACTGTATTGAAAAAAAGAGAAAATTTCCGGACGGCATTCGAAGGATTTCATCCAGATGTCATTGCGACTTGGGGGGATGGGGACATCGAACGGTTGATGCAAAATTCAGGGATCATTCGCCATCGTGGCAAAATCGCAGCGACGATTTCAAATGCTAAGGTTTGGTTGGACATCGAAGCCGCGCAAGGTTTTGCAAACTATGTATGGTCTTTTGTGGATTTTGCCCCAATCATAAACACTCCCCAGCGGGTCCAAGATGTGCCCGCTGTGACACAAACGGCGATGATTTTGTCAAAAGACTTGAAAAAACGCGGTTTCAAATTTTGCGGCCCCACTATCATCTATGCCTTCATGCAGGCGTCAGGCTTGGTTTGCGACCATGTTATCGATTGTGCATGTCACCCCCAAAACCAAGTCTAGTGATTTTTGCTGAATTGACTAAGGTTTCGAATGTGTTTAATTCATATTTGAAACTAAACTGATTGGTTCAAAATGCAACATTCCCCACAATCTAAAATGCGTGGCACCCCTGCGCTTGTTATTGGTTCAGTTGCTTTATTATTGCTTCTTGCCGCCCTTGATCAGACCATCGTTTCAACCGCGCTGCCCACTATTGTTGCCGATTTGGGGGCACTGGAAAAATTGTCTTGGGTGGTCACATCTTATATCCTTGCCTCGACTGTTTCAGCGCCACTTTATGGCAAATTGGGGGATCTTTATGGCCGCAGATTAATGGTCTATTTTTCGGTTGGCTTGTTCCTAATCGGATCTATCGCTTGTGCCTCGGCATATACCATGGATGCGTTAATTTGGGCGCGCGCCTTACAAGGACTGGGCGGCGGTGGTCTATTCGTACTTGCGTTGGCTGTTGTCGGTGATGTCGTACCGCCACGTGAACGTGGAAAGGTGCAGGGCGTCTTTGCTGCGATTTTTTCTGCCTCAAGCGTGATTGGACCTTTGCTGGGCGGATGGTTTGTCGAATATCTCAGCTGGCACTGGATATTCATGGTCAATATTCCACTTGGCCTATTAGCGGTCATTGGTTTTACAGTTGGATTTGAACCGCGGGGGGAACGTGTACATCATAAGATTGATTGGCTGGGCGCAATGACTTTGTCTGTCGCGCTTGCCACGCTTACGTTGTTTACCAGCATGGGCGGGCATGATGTTGAATGGACGTCAGGTATTGCCATTGGAATGTTTACTGCATCAATTTTGGCAACCCTTTTGTTCATCTGGGTCGAAACGCGTGCTTCAGAACCTGTGTTACCGCTGCACCTGTTTCGTAACAACGTGTTTACAACAACGTCGCTGATCAGCCTTATCACGGGTGCGGCGATGATTGGCACGATCACGTTTTTGCCAATCTACTTACAAATCGCAATGGGTGCATCGCCAACAGTTTCTGGATTATTGTTGGTTCCCATGACCCTTGGGATTATTTCGACATCAACGTTTTCAGGGCGTTATATGGGGCGAACAGGCAAGTACAAGCGTTTGCCAATCGCCGGGATGACTTTGTTGGCCATTGGATCAATCTTGTTGTCTCAGCTTGATGTCGATACGTCACGCTGGACTTTTGGTGTGTCTTTGTTGGTCTTTGGTTTTGGCATGGGATTTATTTTCCCTGTAATTACGACTGCGGTTCAAAACGCAGTGCCGCGCGAACATCTTGGTACAGCTACGGCGTCCGGTGTGATGTTCCGTCAAATTGGAGGATCGGTTGCGGTCGCTATGTTCGGAACAATTTTTGCTGTGCGATTGGCTGATGGTCTACCACAGGGTATAACACTTAGCCCGGGTGAGCTTGGGCCAGCTGCCTTGGTCGGCATGCCGATAGAGGTACGTGACGCGATCGCGAGCTCTGTCGTGAATGCGTTAAGCCCGATTTATGTGATTGTAATTTGCATGGTGGTGCTTGGGTTAGGTGTCGCACTTAAAATGAAAGAGGTGCTGTTAACCAACCGCATGGTGCCTAAATCAGAGTGATTGCCGTTTCCGAATCTGTCTTGCGCAAATATGAACTTAAATCCAAGGTAGCCTTACTGCTATTACGTTAATGCATAGGGGCCTTATGGACAATTGGGACGAAGTGAAAACCGCCTACCATGTTGCACGTTTGGGGACAGTCTCGGCGGCGGCCGAGGTGTTAGGTGTCCATCATGCGACAGTTATTCGCCATATTGACGCCCTTGAAACACGACTTGCGGTAAAGTTATTTCAACGCCACGCGCGCGGGTATACCCCCACCGAGGCGGGGCAAGATCTGATGCGCGTTGCGCAAGCCACCGAGGATCAGTTCAGTCAGTTGTCCAGTCGACTGATCGGGCAGGGCGCAGGTGTAAGTGGCGAAATAGTTGTTACCTCGCTTGCGGTTTTGGCTCCTGTCTTATCAGAACCGATTAAAACATTTCGGGACGCATTTCCCGATGTTCGGTTGCGTTTTCTGACGGACGAGCGTTTGTACCGCCTAGAATATGGCGAAGCGCATGTCGCTATCCGCGCTGGCAGCAGCCCATCGCAGGATTTGGATAATATCGTCCAACCGCTAATGTCATGGAGTGTCGGATTGTTTGCCCATCCAGATTACATTGCAGCGCATGGTCATCCAGAAACAACTGATGCGTTCGTGAACCATAAATTTGTGGTGTCCGA
>Ga0181607_10004614_pt1 | contig 11781 bp, 12 predicted proteins | sample 041ome_9_FD_132420 | JGI IMG/M metagenome (GOLD analysis project Ga0181607, IMG submission 132420) | Coastal salt marsh microbial communities from the Groves Creek Marsh, Skidaway Island, Georgia - 041413US metaG (megahit assembly) | ecosystem: Environmental > Aquatic > Marine > Intertidal zone...
GACCTCGTCCAGCAAGGTTTTGAGTGCGTGAAAGTTTTGCTGCGCATCGGCGTCGTCGCGATAATCATCCGACATGCCCCCGCCAAAGCGAATATGCACCTGCCCCGGCCCTTTGGGATGCAGGCTGAGATACCAAAAATAGCCCGGCGTCAGGGTGATCAGCAGGCTGGGATAAAGCGCCAGCAAAAAGGTGGTGCGCCGCGCCTCGCCCGTCAGGCGGGTATTGCTGGGGTGGGCCATGGCAATGCGCAATGAATCGTCTTTCAAGATTGTATGGTAGTTAAAGGCCGCATGGCCCGGCGGGCAGACCATATCTTCCAACCGCGACAGCCCGCCAATGGTGCCAGCATGGCAGACGGGCAAATGATAGCTTTCCATGAAATTTTCGGCCAAGACCTTCCAATTGGTGTCCCAGACATGTTCTTCATAAAAGCTTTCGGTGTAATTGGTCATGCCATAGCCCGCGATCATCGCCTCGACCTCGGCCAATTGTTGGGCCACGGGGGGCGCGTCGGGGTTCAGCGTGACAAAGACCCAGCCCAGCCATTGCTCGCAGCGGATGGTGGGCAGTTTATAGTGAGATTTGCAAAAACTTACGTTTTTCTCCATCGCCGGGGCGCCGCGCAGCGTGCCGTCTAACCCATAGGTCCACGCGTGATAGGGGCACACAATGGTGCGCGTATTGCCGCGCCCCTGCAACAGCGTCGACATTCTGTGCAGGCACACGTTCGACAGGCCCTGCAACTGGCCGTTGCCATCGCGCAGCACCACAATGGGCTGGCCCGCCAGTTCGGCGCAGGCATAATCGCCCGGTTGCGCCAAGGCATCCGTACGGCCCACGCAATACCAATCCTTGGCAAAGATATGGTGCAATTCCGCCTCTAGAAATTCCGCCGAGGTGTAAACCTCAGGTGGCATGGCGCGGGCCTGCTCGAAGGGTTGGGCGACATTGGCACGCAGCGCCGCGATGGGGCTGGTGTGGGGGGGAACGGGCTGTGCGGGCATGGCGGCAAATCCTTTCGTGCACTGCCACCAGCAAACCACCCCTGCCCGGCGCTGTCACCCGCAAAACGCACAAGCCAGCCCGCAGGCCCCTTGCCACAGGGGCAGCGCCCTGCCACAAAACGCCATGCGCTATTTGAACTTGGCTTTGCTTGTGGCCTATCCAGTGGCATGGTTTGCCCCGATCTTGCAGGCGGGGCTGGGGCTGCCGTTTATGGCGCTGGACCAAATCAGCATCGTCAGCGGCTTGGCCAGCCTGTGGCAGGCCGACCCGGGCTTGGCCGCCTTGGTGGGGCTGTTTGCCATCATAGCCCCCTATGCCAAAACGCTGGGCTTGGCCTTGCGCGATTTTGGCCATCTGAATGCCCGCTGGCGCCGTCTTTTGCCGGGGTTGGGGCGCTTGGCCATGGCCGATATTTTTGTGATCGCGCTCTATATCACGCTGGCCAAGGGCATTGGCATCGGCACGGTGCAGGTGGCGTGGGGGCTTTATCTGTTCACCGCATGCGTTTTGGCATCTTTGGCCTGCAGCCTGTGGTCCCCGGCGCAGCTGCGCGAAGATGTTTGACCGCCCGGCAGGCTTGCGGCACTAAGGGCGCATGGCAAAAACCGCATCCTACACCTGCACCGCTTGTGGTGCGTCCTTTACCAAATGGTCTGGCCGCTGCGATGGCTGCGGCGATTGGAACACCATTATCGAAGAAGCCCCGCTGGCCAGTGGGCCTGCGGCCAAGTCGCTGGGCGCCAAGCGTGGGCGCGGCATTCAGCTGACCGATCTGGCCAGCGAAGAGGTGCCGCCGCCCCGCACCCATTCGGGCCTGTCCGAACTGGACCGCGTGCTGGGGGGTGGCTTGGTGGCGGGCAGCGCCATTTTGGTGGGGGGCGATCCGGGCATTGGCAAATCGACGCTGCTGCTGCAGGCGGCGGCGCGCTTTGCCATGGTGGGGGTCAAAACCCTGTATGTCAGCGGCGAAGAGGCCAGCGCACAGGTGCGCATGCGGGCCCAGCGGCTGGGGCTTGGCACGGCCCCCGTGCAACTGGCCGCAGAAACCAACCTGCGCGATATTCTGACCACGCTGGACGCTGAACGCCCCGGTCTGGTGATCATCGATTCGATCCAAACCATGTGGGCCGACACGGTAGAAAGCGCACCCGGCAGCGTGGCACAGGTGCGCGCCGCCGCCCACGAGCTGACAAGTTTTGCCAAACGCCGTGGCATCAGCGTGGTGATGGTGGGCCATGTCACCAAGGAAGGTCAAATCGCCGGCCCCCGGGTGGTAGAGCATATGGTCGATACCGTGCTTTATTTCGAAGGCGAGCGCGGCCATCAATTTCGCATTCTGCGCAGCGTTAAAAACCGCTTTGGCCCAGCCGATGAAATCGGCGTGTTCGAGATGACCGGCGATGGCTTGGCCGAGGTGACGAACCCGTCGGCGCTGTTTTTGTCCGAACGCGGCACCCCTGCCCCCGGCTCGGTTGTGTTTGCGGGCATCGAGGGCACCCGCCCGGTCTTGTGTGAAATTCAGGCCTTGGTGGCGCCCACCCCCCATTCGCAACCGCGCCGTTCGGTGGTGGGCTGGGATGGCGGGCGGTTGGCCATGGTTCTGGCGGTGCTCGAGGCACGCTGCGCCATCCCTTTTGCGGGCTTGGACGTGTATCTAAACGTGGCCGGCGGGCTGAAAATTGGCGAACCTGCCGCCGATCTGGCGGTGGCCGCCGCCCTGCTCAGCGCGCGCGAAGACGTGGCCCTGCCACCAGAAACCGTAATATTTGGCGAAATAAGCCTATCAGGGGCGCTTCGCCCGGTCGGACAGGCCGAAAACAGGTTGAAAGAAGCCCAAAAACTTGGTTTCACCTCTGCAATCGTTCCCGCCGGTGGGAAAATGGTGGGCGATGGTGGGTTGGCAGTGCAACGCTTTGGCGATCTGACAGCCCTTGTGGGGGATATTTTCGGCGCAGGTTAGCGCCCAACAGTGGGGACCGGCCATGGACGGCTTTACCATCATCGACGGCGTTGTCGCGCTTGTGATCATCGTATCGGCGCTGCTTGCCTATGCGCGGGGCTTTGTGCGCGAGGCACTGGCCATCGCGGGCTGGGTGGTATCGGGGCTGCTGGCCTTTACTTTCGCCCCCCAAGCCCAACCCTTGGTCAAAGAAATACCCGCCATCGGCCCGATGTTGGCAGATAGTTGCGAATTATCGATCATCGCGGCCTTTGCGGCCGTATTCGCCGTGGCCCTTGTGATTTCATCGCTGTTCACACCGCTGTTTTCCAGCGTCGTGCAACGCTCGGCCTTGGGGGGGCTTGATCAGGGGGCGGGCTTTTTGTTTGGCGTCTTGCGCGGCATCTTGTTGGTGGCTGTTGGGTTTTTCGTCTACAGCACCGTCATCACCAGCCAAGAGATCGCGATGATCGACAATTCCCGCTCGGCGCAGATCTTTGGCACCATGACCGACGACATCGAGGCCCGCAACCCCGAGGCCGCCTTGGGCTGGGTGACCGCACAATACGAAGAATTGGTCACCGTTTGCGAAGCCCCACGCTAAAGGGCTTTGGTTTAGCTTGGGCGCGCGCACTCTCGCCATGGCTGTCTGCTGTGCAGATGTCGCACGATCGATTGTGATCCTTTCGTGACACTGGCGCCTCAAAGGCTTATGAGGGGGACAATTCTGGCCGACCGGATTCGGAGCACCCCTCGTGACCAAAGCGCTGCCCCCCTCTCACCCATTCGATGATGACAAGTTGCGCGAAGAATGCGGCGTGTTTGGCGTTTTAGGCGTCAGCGATGCGGCAAACTTTGTGGCCCTTGGCCTGCACGCCCTGCAACACCGCGGCCAAGAAGCAGGTGGCATCGTGGCCCACGACCCCGAACACGGGTTCAACTCGGCCCATCGGTTCGGCTATGTGCGCGACAATTTCACCAACGCATCGCTGATGCAAACGCTGCCCGGGCCGCTGGCCATCGGCCATGTGCGCTATTCCACCGCCGGCGCCAAAGGCGCGGTGATCCGCGATGTGCAGCCATTTTTTGGCGAATTCTCCATGGGCGGGGCCGCGATTGCCCACAATGGCAATATCACCAACGCCAATGCCCTGCGGCGCGAATTGATCGAACGTGGCTCGATCTTTCAATCGTCCTCAGATTCGGAATGCATCATCCACCTGATGGCGCGCAGCCTGCAAAAAAACATCCCCGAACGCATGGAAGACGCATTGCGCCGGGTCGAGGGCGCATTTTCCGTTGTCGCCATGACGCGCACAAAATTGATCGGCGTGCGCGACCCGCTGGGCGTGCGCCCGCTGGTTCTGGGCCGCATCGGCGAGGGCTGGGTGCTAAGCTCGGAAACCTGCGCGCTTGATATCATCGGCGCCGAATTCGTGCGCGAAATCGAACCGGGCGAAATGGTGGTAATCGATGCCACCGGCATCGACAGCCGCCGCCCCTTTCGCCAAGTCAGCCCGCGCTTTTGCATCTTCGAACACGTCTATTTCTCGCGCCCCGATTCCATCATCAGCGGTCGCTCGGTCTATGAAACCCGCCGCCAGATTGGCGTGGAACTGGCCCGCGAGGCCCCGGTCGAGGCAGATCTGGTCTGCCCCGTTCCCGACAGCGGCACCCCCGCCGCCATCGGCTTTGCCCATGAAAGCGGCATTCCCTACGGCATGGGTATCATCCGCAACCAATATATGGGGCGCACCTTCATCGAACCCACCGAACAGATCCGCAACATGGGCGTGCGCCTGAAACTGAACGTCAACCGCGCGCTGATCTCGGGCAAACGGGTGATCTTGGTGGACGATTCCGTTGTGCGTGGCACCACCAGCCGCAAGATCAAGGAAATGATCCTCGATGCCGGCGCCGCCGAGGTGCATTTCCGCATCGCCAGCCCGCCCACGGCATGGCCCTGTTTTTATGGCGTCGACACGCCCCAGCGTGAAAAGCTGCTGGCCGCCACCATGAGCGAGGAAGAAATGCGCCAACATCTGGCCGTAGACAGCCTGAAGTTTATCTCGCTCGACGGTCTCTATCGCGCCGCCGGCGCTGCCTCGGGCCGCAACAATGCCTGCCCACAATATTGCGATGCGTGCTTCTCGGGTGAATACCCCGTCGCCCCCTCGGATATGATCGAAAAAGGCTTCCGCCTGAAAGCCGCCGAATAACCCCGCGCGCGCCTTGGACGCGCCCCAAAACAGGCCTGCCGCCATGACCCGAAAAATCGCTCTTATCACCGGCGCCTCGCGCGGCCTTGGCGCAGCTTTCGCCTTGGCGCTTAGCCGCACCCACCATATCGTGGCCGTGGCCCGCACCACCGGCGCGCTGGAAGAGCTTGATGACCGCATTCAAGCCAGCGGCGGTCAGGCCACCTTGGCGCCCATGGACATCACCAATACCGATGCCATGGCCCAGCTTTGCCGCTCGATCTATGATCGCTGGGGCCAGATCGATCTTTGGGCGCATAGCGCCATCCATGCCGCCCCCCTCAGCCCGGCCAGCTCGATCGATGGGCGCGATTGGGACAAATCGGTTGCCATCAACATCAGCGCCACGGGCGTGTTGATCCCCTTCATCCAGCCGCTGCTGGGCCAGACAGGCCGCGCGGTGTTTTTCGACGACACCCATGTGGTGGGTAAATTCACCGGCGCCTATAGCGCAACCAAAGCCGCGCAAATCACGCTGGCGCGCGCTTGGGCGGCTGAAACCGTCAAAACCGGCCCCACAGTGCATATCTTGGCGCCAGCCCCCATGCCCACCGCCACCCGCGCCCGGTTTTTCCCCGGCGAAGACCGCAGCCCCCTGTCCCCCCCCGATACCGAAGCCGCGCGGCTTTTGGCGGCCCTCGCCTAGGCCCCACTCGGCCTCACTCGGCCTCAGGGCTTCATCTTGCCAAAAATACTCATGGTGCAGCGCCTGCCCCGGGGCGCCGGCCCGCGCGTGGCGGGCGCCCCGGCTTTTGCCCTCTTTGCCAAGCCCCGTGTTGCCAGTGGCGCGCGTCTCCACTAGACATTTGTCAAAGCGAAAACAGGGGGCGGTCATGCGCATATTGGTAACCAACGACGATGGCATAAACGCACCGGGGCTAAAGGTGCTGGAAGCCATCGCCGCCGATCTGGCAGGCCCCGAGGGCGAGGTATGGGTTGTCGCCCCCGCCTTTGAGCAATCCGGCGTTGGCCATTGCATCAGCTACACCCATCCCATGCTGTGCGCGCAGATGGGCGAACGGCGCTTCGCGGCCGAAGGCAGCCCTGCCGATTGCGTCTTGGTGGGGGTGCATGACGTGATGAAAAGCGCGCCCCCCGATCTGGTGCTGTCCGGCGTGAACCGGGGCAATAATTCTGGCCAAAACGCGCTTTATTCCGGCACCTTGGGCGCCGCGATCGAGGCCGCTTTGCAGGGCATTCCCGCCATGGCGCTGTCGCAATATCTGGGCCCCAAAACCAGCCATCTTGAAAACCCCTTCGAGGCGGCCGCCCAGCATGGCCCGGCGCTTTTGCGCCAAATCATGCAGGCCCAGCCCGATGCCGGGCAGGATTATAGGCTGTTTTACAACATCAATTTCCCGCCCGTGCCCGCCGCCGATGTCAAGGGGGCGGTGGCCGCACCGCAGGGGTTCCGCCGCAACGCCCCCTTTACCGCCGAGGCGCATTTGTCCCCCTCGGGGCGGCGCTTCATGTGGATCCGTGGCGGCGATCAGCACCGCCCCACCCTGCCCGGCAGCGATGTTGCGGTCAATCTGGATGGCTGGATATCGGTCACCCCGATGACCGCTGATTTAACCGATCATCGCGCGCTGGCCGCGCTTGCCCCCCACCTATGACCAGCGCGCCCCAAGATCCAGCAGAGCGCAAGATGCAGTTTCTATTCGCGCTGCGCTCGAAAGGGGTGACAGACAACCGTGTTTTGGCGGCGATGGAAAAAATCGATCGCGGGCCTTTTGTGCGGGGGCTTTTTGCCGAACGCGCCTACGAGGATATGCCCCTGCCCATTGCCTGTGGGCAAACCATCAGCCAGCCCTCGGTTGTAGGGTTGATGACGCAGGCCCTGCAGGTGCACCCACGTGACAAGGTGCTCGAGGTGGGCACGGGCAGCGGCTATCAGGCGGCGGTGCTTAGCCAGTTGGCGCGGCGCGTTTACACGGTCGATCGCTATCGCCGCCTTGTGCACGAGGCGCGCGCGCTTTTTGACGAGATGGAGCTGACAAATATCACCGCACTTTTGGGCGATGGCTCGTTTGGTTTGCCCGATCAGGCACCTTTTGATCGCATTCTCGTGACCGCAGCCGCCGAAGACCCGCCCGGCCCGCTCTTGGCGCAGCTGAAAATCGGGGGTATCATGGTGGTGCCGGTGGGCCAGTCGGACACGGTGCAAAGCTTGATCCGCGTGGTGCGCCACGAAAATGGCTTTGACTATGACGAACTGCGCCCGGTGCGTTTTGTGCCCTTGGTCGAGGGTCTGGGGCGCGAAGATTGAACCATTTTTAGGGCCAGCTGCGGCGGGCTCGGTGCTATTTAACGTCACAAAGCCCGGGGCTACACCGGGCACGACACAGAGGATATCGAGAGATGAGTGCCCAAGTGAGCTATCCCACCGCGCATCCCATGCGCCGTAGTGTTCTGGCCTGCGCAGCCCTTGGGCTGCTGGCTGCCTGCCAAACCCCGCTGGATTTTGACATGCGCGGCAATTTCGGCAATGCCCCGTCCACTGCCAGCGCCGTGCAAAACATCACAGCAGATCGCCCCCGCCCCGATAACCGCGGCGTCATCTCTTACCCGGGCTACCAAGTGGCCATCGCCCAGCGTGGCGATACGATTGTCGAGGTGGCCACCCGCGTGGGGGCCGACCCACAGGCGCTGGCCCGCTTTAACGGGCTAGAGCTGGGCGACAAGCTGCGCGGTGGCGAGGTGATCGCGCTGCCCACACGGGTGGCCGAAAGCGGCGCCCCGGCCAGCAGCACTGTCGATATCCAATCCATGGCCGGCCAAGCGCTGGATCGCACACAGGCCGCAAACGCAGGCGCCAGCGCCTCCCCCGTCCCCGTGGCCGAACCTGTGCGCCACAAGGTGGCCCGCGGCGAAACCGCCTATACAATCGCGCGGCTTTACAATGTTTCGGTGCGCTCGTTGGCCGAATGGAACGGGCTGGGCGCCGATCTGTCGGTGCGCGAGGGGCAATATCTGTTGATCCCCACAAGCGTGGCCGCCAAAGAGGTGGCCACATCACGCCTGGCCGCCGCTGCGCCGGCAGCGCCCGGTGTGGGCAGCGCAACGCCCGTGCCCCCTTCGGCGGCCAAACCCTTGCCACGCAACGAAACCCCGGCAACCGCTGCGGCAAAACCCGCCCAAAGCGTGGCGCCAGATCTGGGCAAAACCCAAACGATAACCGGGGGCAAGCTGGCCATGCCCTTGGATGGCACGATCATTCGGGAATATGTGAAGGGCAAATCTGACGGCATCGACATCAAAGGCGCGGCAGGCGCAGTGGTGCGGGCGGCGGATGCGGGCACCGTGGCCGCCATCACCCAAGACGCAGATCAAACCCCGATCATCGTGATCCGGCATGCCGATAATCTGCTGACGGTCTATGCCAATGTCGACAATATCACCGTGCGCAAAGGCGCCAATGTGTCCCGCGGCCAAAGCATTGCCAAGCTGCGCAGCGGTGACGCCAATTTCTTGCATTTCGAGGTGCGCAAAGGCTTCGACAGCGTCGATCCCATGCCCTATCTGCGCTAACTCGCGCTAACCAGTGGCCGCGTTTGGGCGCGTGTTTGGGCGCATAGCGCTGATAGACACCAGTGCCAAACCCAGAAAAATCAGCAGCGCGCCCAGCACTTTGGGCGTGCTCAGCGCCTCGCCCACCACGGTCACGGCCAACACCCAAGCGGTGACAGGTTCGGCCAAGGCCAAGGTGACAGCACCCGCGGCGCTGATGCGTGTCAGGCCCCATGTGTAAAATGCATAAGCCAGCCCCGTGGCACCAAGGCCCAAAAACACCACCCCCGCCCATGCCTGCACGCCCACCAGCCAGCCCAAGGGCAAAACCAGCAAGACAGGCGCGCAGATCAGCGCGGCAACGCAGAATGTAGCGGCGGCAAGGGTGGTGCTGGGCGCGCTGTGGCTGATGCGGCTGGTGGCCAGCGAATAGGCGGCGTAACACGCCCCCGAAGCCGCCGAAAGCGCCACGCCCCCCCAAACCGCCTGCGCGCTGCCCGTGATGGCGCCGCCGGTGCTGGCCGCATTGCTGGCCCCGGCCTCGGCCCCGACCAAGGCCAACAGCCCCACCCCCGCCACGGCGCAAAGCTGGCCCAAAGCCAGCCAGCCCCCCGGCCAGCGGCCGCGGCGCACCCCCTCGTAGGCGGTGGCCCAAATCGGTGCACTGCCAATGGTAATGGCGGTGCCAACACCCACGCCAGCCAAACTAACCGCCCAAAAAAACAACAGGTTATAGCCCGCAATGCAGGCACCGGCGAACACGATACCCCCCCAAGGCAGCCCCCCCAGCCCGGCGCGCATGCGTGGCTGGGCCTGCGCCAAGATCACCAAGGCCAGCGCGCCAAAGGCCAACCGCAAGGCCCCTACCACCAACGGCTCGCGCGTGGGGGGAAGCAGCGCTTGCGTGGTGCCGGTGGTGCCCCATAGCATGGCGGCAAAAATCACCGCTGCCACGCCCAATGCCTGTTTTTGTGCCACTGCCAGCCCGCCCTATTTTGCCCAAACAGCCGGCAGATGCCTGCCGCTTACAGCCCTTTCAGGCAGAAACTTGCCCGTTTCAAGCCGCTTTCGCACACAAATTTCGACATCGCGGCGCTTTGGTGCTTCCATGTGCCGGGCGAGACCATTAGATAACTGGTTTGACAGTGACGGGGTTCTAACAAACCCTGACAAAGGGAGAGACAACATGCTTAACAATATCGGCCTTCCCGGCCTTCTGTTGATTGCCGTCGTGGTGCTGGTGCTGTTTGGCCGCGGCAAAATCAGCTCGCTTATGGGCGAAGTTGGCAAAGGCATCACCGCGTTCAAAAAGGGTGTGAAGGACGGCAGCGAAGAAATCGCCGACCAAAGCGCCGCCGAAGCCAAGGATGTCACGCCCGCAACCGAGAAGGACAAGGCGTAATCCATGTTCGATCTTGGCTGGGGCGAGCTGCTGCTCATCGGGATTGTCGCGCTGATCGTGGTGGGCCCAAAAGACCTGCCCGGCCTGTTTCGTTCGATCGGGCAATTTGTAGGCAAAGCCAAAGGCATGGCGCGGGAATTTAGCCGTGCCATGGACCAGGCCGCCACCGATGCGGGCGTGAAAGATGTGCAAAACACCATCAAAGCCGCCACCAACCCGGTGGGCACGGCGATGGATGGTGTGAAAGACGCCGCGCGCAGCCTAACCAGCTTTGACCCAGACAGTGAAACCGGCAAATTGTCGGCCGAGCGTGAAGACGCCAAAAAGAAAATTCAGGCCAAGACAGCCCGTGTCACCGCCGAACGTTTGCAACGCGAGGCGCAAGAGGCCTTGGCCAAGGCCGAAGCCGCCGAAGCCGCGCTGGCAGACAAACCGGCGGCCCCTGCCGCCAGCACCCCCAAGGACGCTGAATGAGCAAGACCGAAGAGATCGAAGACAGCTCGGCCCCGTTGATCGAGCATCTGGCCGAGTTGCGCACACGACTGATCCGTTCGGTTGCGGCGTTTATTGTGGGTATGGTGATTGCCTTTACCGTGGCCGAACCGATCTTGCAGTTCCTGCTGCACCCGATCGAGGCCACCTTGCGCGATTTGGGCGATCCCTCGCCCACGATGCAATATACCTCGCCGCAGGAATATCTGTTCACGCTGTTTCGCATTTCCATGGTGTTCGGCTTTGCGCTGGCCTTTCCGGTGATTGGCCACCAAATGTGGCGTTTCGTGGCGCCGGGCCTGTATCGGAAAGAAAAGAACGCGTTTTTGCCGTTTCTTATTGCCTCGCCCGTGATGTTTTTCTTGGGCGCCTCGTTTGCCCATTTTGTGGTCACACCGCTGGCCATGGCGTTTTTCTTGGGCTTTGTGGATGTCAGCTCGATCTTCGCATCCCTCGTAGGTTCGGCCACCGATGGCGGCGCCACGGCGGGGGCGGTCGCACCGGCGGCAACCACCGAAGGTATCCGCATTACGTTTTTCGGCAAGGTGAACGAAAGCCTTGATATCACGTTGAAATTCATCATCGCTTTTGGCCTGTGCTTCCAGCTGCCCGTGCTGCTGACGCTGATGGGCAAGGCCGGGCTGGTCAGCCGCGATGGGCTGGCGGGTGTGCGCAAATATGCGATGGTTGGCATCTTGGTGCTGGCCGCCTTGGTCACGCCGCCCGATGTGATTACGCAAACCATTCTCTTTACGGTGGTCTACGGGCTGTATGAGGTGTCGATCTTCTTGGTTGGCCGCGTCGAGGCCAAGCGCGAAGCCGAATTGCGCGCCGAAGGCTATTACGATGACGACGAAGCCGACAGCCCCGCCCCGGCATCTGCCGCGCCTGCGAAAGCGGGTGCAGACACGCCCGAGGAAGACCCGCTGATTGCGCAAATGGATGCCGAGATAGCCCAGCAAGAGGCCGAAGAAGGCAAGAAAGACTGATGGATAGCGCAGCCCTGACCCGCATCGCCGAGGCGCTAGAGCGGATGGCGCCTGCCCCCATGGCCGCCCCGGATTTTAGCGCCGCTGATGCCTTTGTTTGGCAGGTTTCGCCCGACAGGCTGGCCCCGGTGCCGCATGTTGCGCGGGTGGATATTGGGCTGCTGGTGGGCGTGAACCGCGCGCGC
>Ga0181607_10004615_pt1 | contig 11777 bp, 7 predicted proteins | sample 041ome_9_FD_132420 | JGI IMG/M metagenome (GOLD analysis project Ga0181607, IMG submission 132420) | Coastal salt marsh microbial communities from the Groves Creek Marsh, Skidaway Island, Georgia - 041413US metaG (megahit assembly) | ecosystem: Environmental > Aquatic > Marine > Intertidal zone...
CATCCGCCACGGGGTCTTGAATGACCTCATTGTTGGACACTTGCGACAGCGTGGTCAACAACGAACGCCGACGCTTACTCGCGCTCGCCGCCGGCGTCGGCAACGGCGCCACAGGCGTATACGCCGACGACGCCAACGCCGACGCCAAACTCACCGCCGAAACCGACGACGACGACGACTTCAACCCAAGACCAAGCCCGAGGCCTAACCCCAACGCGATCGCGCTCACCGCGCACACCGTAATCACAATCACCCGCCGCTTCTTCTCCATCATACCCCTTGACCAATGACGCAATCACACCGCGATCGCGCGCGCGACGCCACCCGCCGTGCCGAACCCGGAACGCGACGTACACACTCGAACGCGCGCGCGTCGATCGTTCGCGTCGATCGTTCGCGTCGATCGCGTCGAGCGCGTCGCCGTGTGGCCATACACCAATCGCGCGACGGTCGGTCGTGCACCCAACCTCCGGGTTACACACGTCAGATCTGACGTGGAAAAATCCACCCATGCGGACTCCAGCGTCATGTATGTACCCGGTACACATACCCCCCATCCTCGCATACCCCCCATCGGCCGTCGATCTGTCGATCGCGAACGCCGCGAACCCGAACCCGCGCACGCATCGATGGATTTTAAAATCCATCGACCTCGCGCGTGGGTCAACGCGCACGTCGCCATCGATCGCGATTGTATCCGTTACCGCGTGGACGACATTCGCCGACGGACGACGACGACGACGACGGACGACGGATGGCGTCGTCCGCATCGGTCACGATCACCGCCGTGGACACCCTACGCGCGGAATGCACGTGTCAGATGCGCGTGGTGCGGCACTGTCCGCCCGAGACGCCGAATCATAAGCCGGGCGAGCGCGTGGTGCGTGCGCGCGACGTTCGATGATTCGATGATTCGATGATTATCGCGCGATTATGGCGCGCGTTGGCGATGATGCGGGGGCGAATGTGTGCGATGGGAGACTGACCGGATGTGTCTTTCGGCGCGGCGGCGTCGGGTGTGCGATGCGTAGGTGATGGATGCGTTCGCGACGCGGGCGCGGGAGAGCGCGCGAGACGCGCGCGAGGCGTTGGACGCGTGGGCGGAGACGTCAGGGCGTGAAGGCGCGTCGGCGAGGGCGGGGGCATCGAAAGGGAAGAAGACGAAGGGTTCGTTGGCTGGGGCGTCGGCGGACGCGAGCGGTGGTGGTGTGGAGGATATTGATATGAGTGATTTGCGCGCGGTGACGCTGGAAAAGGCGTTGGATTCGCTCATGCCGAGCGTGCAGTTACCGAGCGAGACGAATCAGGTGAAGCATCGGGGACAAGGTGCGAAGCATCAAAAGGCGGCGACGCAGGAGGAGGAGGAGAAGGCGAAGAAGGCGGTGGAGGTGAGTAAGGAGTTGACTACGGCGACGAAAACCGCGCCGTTGGCGTCCATGCGAGAAGTCGAGTTGGAAATGAAACAACTGCAACAAAGAGCGTATAAGCGAGCGTTGCTGCGTAAAGAGATTGACATACAGTGCGTGGCATGGAAGCCGCGGGAATTGATTGAATTTGAACGAGCGTCGCCGCTATTTGCACCAGTTGGAGAGAAGCGCGCGCGCGACGAAAACGCCGTCGCCGCGCCGCCCAACGGACAAGACGTGATGATTTGGATTGAACTGTTCCATCCCGTCAAGCAAGGGTACTTAGTGATGGATGTCATCGTGCGCGGATCTACCCCAATCGTGTGCTTCAAGGATATGATCTATTGTTTACGAGACGTGCAGGCGAAACGTGAGGGACACGCGCCTTCGAAGAATGGTTTCTTGTTCATCGAGGGCGTATTTTACAACGACATGCGCTCGCCCGACGCTGTAGATTACTCCGAACCGCTGTTGGACTATCAAAAGAAAGATGCTTTAACCGCACCTGGGGCACCAGTAGAGATGAACATGTCCGGTAAGGGATTTACCGCCCAAGACATGCACGGGGTGAAATTTGCCGACGTCCCCTTGCACATCGGAAAGAGCTACGTGATGACGCACCAAGGTAAATGCGAACACAAGTGGCGCGTTCGCGACGTGCGCTTGCCACATAACGAAGACGACACTGCGCATGACATGTTTCCCCTCGTTTTACGCGAAGGGCGGGTGTTCAGAAGAGGATGCGGCGTATGCGGCGTGTTTGACAGCGCCTTTGTCACGTACAGCGACCGCATGGCTTCGGAATCTCCTGCATTCTTTTGCAAGATTTGCTACGACACCGTGCACTGCGATGCGCAGGGCAACAAGGTTTACAACGATTACGAACAATACACTTACGATCACGAATAGACGAATGATTGAAAACACCACTGTTACATACTAGCATGATGAAACCGAGACGCGCCGGCGCCTCAACGCGAGGCGCACCTCAATCAGCAAATGTCCAATTTCCCTTGTTATCAACGCGATTGGGCGACAGCCGAGGTTTAAACGGCGACTCCCCCGTCGCTGCTTGCACCACAGCCATACCCACCTGATCGACGACGCCGCAATTACCGTACGCAAGACCTGGACACTTTTTACTTCCGGCGGCGATTTGCGCCGGACTCACCATGATGAGCTTCAACTCAGGAATCGGAATACCCGTTGCCGAACTCACCCGGCGCTTCAAATCGCTCTTACGATCAGACTCATCCACATTAACGTGTATTACAGCCCCTGCTTTACCCCAAGGGCCGTTATGCACCATCTTTTGTCGCGACGAAGAACACAAGCGAGGCGCGCGCGTCAGTCCAAAAGTCACATTCAAATCGACTCTGCGTCATCGCGCGCGTACCCGCGCGTCCAAACTCTACGGACACCGCGCGCACCTTAATTTCCGCCACCGGCATTTCGCGCCCGTATCCGTCGTCGCGCGCGCTGCGTCGAATTATGCTTCACATTTGACGCTCGGGACACTCGTAACCGTCAGTGCGTTTCAACAGGTACCAACACGCGCGTCACCACACCTCGACGCGTGCATGCCTCGCGCGTTGTCACGCATCGCATCGACGCACCAACGCGCGTTGCATTCATTACGCGCGCGTGCGATCGCGCACGCATCGGTGGCGTCGCGGCGCGGCGCACATTCGCGCGTCATGACCAAGGCGCACGCACACAGCGCAGTGACGAGCACTGATGCGAATTGGGTGCCTTTACGCGACATGCACGCGGGCGAATTGCGGTTGAAATACACGCTACCGACAGGGCAGAGCTTTCGGTGGCGCCCGCGAGGGTCGAGCGAGAGCGATTACGTCGGAGTGATCGGTGCTAGAGTCGTGCGCGTGCGAGAAACCGCGAGCGGGGACGCCGAGTATAAAGTGTATTGCCGACCAGCGAGCGAGAGCGATGACGACGACGATCGCGTGGTGAGGGATTATTTTAATGCGGATGTATCTTTGGTGGACATGCACGCCGGGTTCGCGGCGAATGATGCGAGGTTTCGGGCGTTGGCTCCGTACGTCGGAGGCTCGCGCATGTTGAGGCAAGACGCAAGCGAATGTTTGTTTAGTTTTATATGCTCGAGTAACAATCATATTTCGAGAATACATGGGATGGTGGAGAAGATGTGTGTGCATTATGGAGATGTGTTGCCAGTGACGGCTGCGGATGTAGCGATAGACGACGTAGATGAGAAAATTGAGCCCGAGGAGGCGGCGGCTGTAAAGGGCGACGAAGCGTTTTATACGTTTCCGAGCGTTTCACAGATATTAGCCAAAGCCACGGAAGAACGCTTGCGTGAATTAGGTTTTGGCTACCGCGCCAAATTCATCGTCGGTGCCGCAAAAGTGTTGGCGGAAAACCCCGACGGGAAATCTCCAGAGGCGTATTTGGCGTCTCTTCGAGACGAAAAGACGTACGCCGAAGCGCACGAAGCGCTCATGGCGTGCCCTGGCATTGGCCCTAAAGTCTCCGCGTGTGCGTGTCTCTTTTCTCTTGATAAGCATGAGGCTATTCCCGTGGATACACACGTGTGGCAATTCGCGGTGGAGCACTACATGCCGGAACTCCGAGAGGCCAAGTCTGTGACGCCAAAAATCATGCGCGCCGTCGAAGACAAAATGTTTGACATTTTCGGCCCCTACGCAGGCTGGGCGCATAACGCCATGTTCATCGCCGAACTCAAGTCAATCAAGGAATCTCTCCCAGAAGAGCTTCGCACGCCGCGGCGCGCAACGCCTAGTTCTGCGTCGAAAGCCGCGAAGAAGCTCAAAATCAAAGACGAACCGAAACCGCCCGAGACGCTCCCGCCCGCCGAAGACTTTGGCTCCCCCGCGCGTACGCGCGCATAATATCTCCCATTGTAATAATTTGTTCGTATACCTAGCGTTTATATCCGCTTCCCCGTGCGCGTCTCGACGCTCAAAACGCGTAAATGTCAGCGCGCGCTGAAATTCAGTCATTTTTGCGTAACGTTGCAGCCGAATATTCGCCAATCGTCGCCAGTTCCGCCCTCGCACACGCCGCGAACGATGCGCGCCCACGTCGCACACGCCCGCGGCATGGCGTTCGCCTCGCGATCGTCGCCCGCACGCGCGCGCGCGCGCGCACCGGGTGCGAGACCGCCGCACACGCGCCCGCGCGAGTGGATAACCTCAGCGCGCGCGCCGCGCCGCGAGCGACACTCGCGTCTCACGTCCGTGGCGTCGCCCGAGACGGACGTGAGCGACGCCCAGGAAGGAAATGTGAAGCGCTCGACGGATGACTTGATGTTGGACGCGGCGCTGAAGACGTCAAAGAGCGCGGAAGAGGTTACGCTGGAGGGCATTGTGTTGAACTTTTCGCCGAGTTATGGCTTTACGGATAAAATGCTCGCAGTTGGTGATTTTTTTAAGAATTCTCCCACGGAGTTGGCGGGAAGAATCGCTGAGGTGTTATCCGTGATTGGCGGGGTGTACGCGACGTGGATGTACGAAGAACGAATGGGCATTCCTCTGGAGAAGAGGAAACGAGGCAAGGCGTTGAGAGACGGCATCGCAAAGTTAGGACCAGTGTTCATTAAGCTCGCACAGACGTTGAGTACGAGACCGGATATTATCGGTGAGGAAGCGGCAGACTCGTTGATGGTGTTGCAAGACCAAGTTGGGCCGTTTTCGAGCGCCGTGGCGGATGAAATCATTAAGAGCGAGTTGGGATGGTCGGGAGCGGTGCGCGAGTGCGACGCTCCGGCCCCTGGCCCGAAATATAGCTTGTACAAGGAGTTGAGTGCTGAGCCAATCGCTGCGGCGAGTATTGGACAAGTGTACGAGGGCGTGTTGCACGATGGAAGCAAGGTGGCAGTCAAGGTGCAGCGACCCGGGATGGTGCGACGCATTGCGCGCGACTTGCACATCATTCGCCTCGGTTTCGGTTGGGTTGAAGAATCCGGAGTGAACGGTTCGGAAGACTTGCCGCAAATTGTTGATCAAGTTGGGGCTGGGATTTTCCAGGAACTCGATTACACTGTAGAAGCGCGCAACGCGGATGAGTTTAGACGTTCGCTTCGGTTTCTCAACTATCTCTTTGTGCCTAGGCACTTTGAGAAAATGACATCGACAAAGGTACTGACCCAGGAATGGATCACCGGCCGACCGATGAAGAAGTTATCGCTCGAAGAGCAAAAACTTATGGTACAAATGGGTGTAGAGTGCTCCAGTGCGCAAATGTTCCGTACTGGTTTAGTGCACGCCGACCCACACGAAGGAAACATGTTGTTCACCGACGACGGTAAGCTCGCGTTGTTGGACTTTGGTTTAATCTGCCGCGTCGATGATGATCAGCAAGAGGCGATGGCAAACTGTATTTTAAACATTCTCAACTCTCAATGGGGTGAGCTGATTGATAACTTACGTATAATGGACATGTTGCCCGCTGAACCGCAAATGTGGATTGACGAAAATGGAAACCAGGCGGATTACACCCAAGGCGGCCCGGGTTCGTGGAAGGTAATTTCGGATGATGAATTCAGACAAGCATTCAAGACGTGCATGGATGGTGAAGATGACAACCCAAAGGTACGATCGAACTTTACCGAGCTCGTGCTTGACTTGACGAAGATTTCCACGGCGTACCGATTCAACTTGCCTCCGTACATGGTGTTCGTCATTCGATCACTCACAACGCTTGATTTCGCCGCCGCGAGAACAAACTGTAACATGTATGAAGTTGCTGCACCGACAGCTATCTTCCGCGCGTTGTCTCCTCGAACGCCTCGAGGTAAGCGGGCGTTGGAAGAAATGTTGTTGGAAAAGGATGGTGGATTGAAATGGAACAAGCTCGTGGCGTTGTCCGAGCAAGCAAACAACGCCGCGGATGCCCCTGAAGGCGATGAGAAGTTTGATAGCACTGATGCTCACGCTAAGGAAGCAGTGACGCGACTGATGAACGAACTTTTCGATTCTTCTGCGGGCTCCGCGTTGCGTCGCGTGGCGCTCAAAGCCAGTCCTTCTGGTTTAATGCCGCCACCGCCGTTGCGCAAAGAACTCGTCAAGATTGCCCAAGCATCCTTTGCGCGTTCGATGGCGACATTTTCTTTCCGCGCATTTTTTGCCGCGGCGTTCAAAACCGCGCGCGCAATCCTGCGCAACGAAAGAGAATCCGTGGTGTGTGAAATTTATGAAGGCGCCGAGCGTTCGGCGTGCAACGCCGCCTTGGAAAAGCGTCGACGATCCATCGCCATGCTTTTGCTGCGCTCAAAGCTAACAAACCCCACTGGATTCTTTAGTTTTATATCCATCGCCGCGTTGTTCGTCTGGGCTGCCATCACCGGCGCGTTCAAAGGCGCCGTAGCCAACGTCAAGCGCCGCCTCGCTCCGCCCACCCGGGACGACACATCCCCGCCGCTCGCCACCGCGTAATCCAATGCGCCCCGGTGACAGGTGTGACATCACACGCACACAATTTACCACTAGTCTACACACGCACTGCGCGTATTTTTAGTCCCGTTAATCTTGTTATTGCACGCACACTCACACGGCGTCGCGAAAAGCGCGCCATTTTATCCACTTTCCCCACACCTCAGCGCGCCCATCTACCCCGCACGCGTCGCCACCATGTCCCTCGTCGACGCCCTCAAAGACCCATCGCGTCCGGTGTTTTTATTCGGTACGTCTCTCGCGCGTCGCACGTCGCGTCGCGCACGCACCGCAAAGAGCCCGAGCGCACTCGATCAACGCGTTCACTTTTTCAGCCACTAACCAGTGTACGCGACCGCGACCGCGCGACCTCGCACGCACAGGCGTGACTCCACCGCTCGATGGCGCTGATGCCGCCGCCTACGACGACGCCGCGCGTAATTTCGTGTCGAAATCGCGCGGTTTAGCCGTGGATGGGTACATTGTGTATGACATTCAAGAGGAAGCGGGACGAACGCCTGAGCCGCGTCCGTTTCCTTTCCGCAAGCTCGGCGATCCAGGCGTGTACGCCGCGAGCCTCAAACGCGCCAGTAAAGGCATAGAGAGCGTAGTATACAAGTGCGTTGCGGAAACGAAGAGCGAAGAAGAATTCGGATCGTGGTTGGATGACGCGTCGAGAGCGACTCGAGCGTATAACCTCGTCGGAGGCGCGAGTTCGAGTCAAGACTATTCCGGACCAACAATTGCCCGCGCGGCAGAGATGGTGAAAGCGATCAATAAAGGATGCGCGTTTGGTGGAGTGACGATCGCTGAGCGTCACGTGAAGAAGGGTAACGAACATGAAACGTTATGCGCCAAGATGGACGCCGGAGCCGAGTGGTTCATTTCGCAAGCCATTTACGACGCCGACGCGACGATTAAACTCATCAATGACTACGGCGCCGAGTGCGCCAAGCGCGGCGTCGCCGCAAAGAAGATCATTTTAACATTTGCCCCGTGTGGACGCGAGAAAACCATGCGTTTCATCAAATGGCTCGGTGTGAGCGTGCCCGAAGACGTCGAACGCGACATTCTCGAATCCGACGCCCCGGTGCAAAAATCGGTGAGCATTCTCACGGCGATGTGTCAAAAGATCATCGACGAGACCAAGGCATCGAATGTCCCGCTCGGGGTATCCGTAGAATCCGTGAGCATCTTCAAAAATGAGATTCAAGCCGCGCATGATTTGTTCAGGTTGACGCAAGCCATCATGTTGGACGCGTACGGCGCGGATTGGGCCATGACGTACGCGCTCGTCGGCGGGAAATCCGTCGAGACGACGACGACGCAAACCAACACCACCGATCACGCACACGGCGACGATCACGACAACGCGTTGAAGGATAAAATTAAAAACGTGCTCGTACCACTCGGGGCGTTCGTGCTTGGATTTCTGGCGCGTAGACGATAGAGAAGAAATGAACACGAAAACGACGGCTGCGCCACCTCACAGCGCGACTCCTCTCACCACACGCACACGCGCGCGACGCGAACGTTATCACACACCGCCTGGCGAACACACGCGTGCACGATTATATAACTTCATCTATACCATACATGGAACTGTTCCAGTTGCGCATCGAGCCGGGCTCTGGACGCGCGTTTACGCCGTCCCGCGGCTCCATGGTCGTCCTCACCCACGTCGCCCTCTGCACATCCAGCGACGACCCAGCGGTGGATCCGAACGACCGTATCACGGTCACGGTGTCATCCAACAACTCCGCGTCGCCCATCGCACTCGGGAGCGTGCGCGCGAGCGGAGGGAACGAGCAGTTTTCAATCGGCGGCTCAGGGTTGTGCTTTAGCGACGCCTCGCGCGTGGAAGTCAAGCATAACGGCAAGACGGCGTGCGTATGCTTGACTGGACGCATCGAGGCTACGAGCGTGGATATGAGTGATAGCGAGGACGACGGGTTGGAGGAGGACACGGACACGGACACGGACACGGACGAGGAGAGCGACTCGGAGGCGCGGACGCGAAAGTTGGCGGCCGACGCGGCTCGGGCGTACACGGATGCGAATGACGACGAGGAGGAGGATGAAGATAGCGACAGTGATGAGGACAGTGATGAGGACGAGGACGAGGACGAGGAAGACGAGTCAGAGGAGGACGAGGAGGAATCAGATTCAGATGAGCCGCCGGCGCTCAAAAAGCGACCCGCGACGTCTGAATCCGACGACGACGCCTCCGATGAGGACGACGACGAATCAGATTCCGATTCCGACGATAGTTCTTCTTCCAGTGATGCCTCGGACGAGGGCGCGTTACCCGGAAGCAAGCGTAAATCTTCCGCCGACGCGCTCAAAGAGTCCCGCATAGACGACGCGCGAGACGCCAAACGCGGCGGTCGCTCACCAGGCCGAGGCGCCGGCCGAGGCCGCGGTGGACGATCTCCAGCCGGTCGCGACGGTCGCGGCGGTCGCGGTGGACGCTCGCCAGGCGGACGAGGCGGCCGCGGTGGACGACGTTGAATCCATATTTTAACGCGCACGTAACCGAACAACACAACCAAACGCATCAATCAAGCCGCACACCTCGACGCGACGCCTCCCGCGCACCATGCCTCGCGAGCGATCCGTCATCATTGTCGTCTTAGGCGACTTTGGACGCTCGCCGCGCATGCAATACCACGCGCTGTCTCTCGCCAAAGATGGTCGAAACGTTCGCGTCGTCGCGTACAGAGGCTCAGCGCCCGCGCGCGAGCTCACCAACCACGCGCGCATCTCCTTCACCGCCGTCACCTCGGGCGAGCACGCAGCGCTGCGTCGCGTATTGCCGCACCCCGTACGACTGGCTGTGCGCGCGTTGGTGCAAGCGCTGCACTTGTTTTGGATTCTTTGCGCGCGCGGCGCTCGAGCCGACGACGTCCTCATCCAAACGCCTCCGTGCGCGCCGACGTTCACCATCGTCGGCATCGCCTGCGCGTTGCGTCGCATGCGGTTAATCATAGACTGGCATAATTTTGCGTACACGCTGTTTGCGATGAAATACGGCGGCGAACGGGGTTGGATGACGCGAATATTAGAGCGGTACGAGCGGCGGAGCGGGACATTTTGGGCCACCGAGCACTTGTGCGTGACGCACGCGATGGAGGATTTCTTACGCCTAAAGTGGTGCATACGCCGCGTGCGCGTAGTGCGTGATCAAGCACCAGAGTGCTTTCGAGCGGCGGCGCGAGAGGCGGCGGCGAGAGGGCGAGATGCGTTTTGGAGGGACGCGCGCGTGGAGCGAGCGATGGAGGCGTCGAGATGTTCGCGTGGCGCGGGCGACGTCGTGGACGCGTACTACGCGCGCCGTGGCGATCGCGCCGATAGTCGCGAGGACAACCTACGGTTTGTCGTGACATCCACGTCTTGGACGCCGGATGAAGATTTCCAACTCTTACTCGACGCTGCGGTGGAGTACGACGCGCGCGCGACGCGACTCGGGACGAAATCATCCTCCAGACGGGCGTCGACGTCGAAGCCGCCGCCGCCTCTCGCCATCATCGTCACCGGTAAGGGCCCACAAAAGCGTATGTTCGAGGATAAAATAAACGCCATGGCGTCGACGCTCACGCATGTGGCGTTTCGTACCGTCTGGCTCGAATTCGCCGACTATCCGCGCGCGCTCGCCAACGCCGACGTCGGCGTCAGCCTTCACGCCTCGAGCAGCGGATTGGACCTCCCCATGAAGGTGTGCGACATGTTTGGCGCCTCACTCCCCGTGCTAGCGTTAGAATACGACGTCATTCGTGATGAGCTCGTCGATGACGGCGTGAACGGGGTGTTGTTTCGCGACGCGGGTGCGCTCGCGGATGCGCTCGAGCGATGCTTCGCGCGCCCGGGCGCCGAAGCGTTTACGTCAACGTTGAAACGCGGCGCCGAATCGTCAGGAGCGAGGACGTGGGAGGATAATTGGCGCGCCACCGCCGCACCGGCGTTTACTGTACATGCAGCGTAAAATGTAACAACAACTAGAAGATTCTACTCGTGCCTCGCGCGGATGCCCAAAAACTCGCGACAAAGGTGACGACAAAGACGCGCAGCGGAATGGCACCCGCGGCGCACGCGAGCGCCAAAAGCCATTCGTGCCACTCAAGCGGTGACGTTTGGAACACGTCACCGCCGCGTTGTACGATGACGATGTGAAGTGCGAGCTCGGCGGATGTGAGCGCGACGAAGAGCGCGTTGGAGCCGACACCCTTGAAGACATTCGCCTCTGTCGACACCTTGCGACAGTTGAGCTGATTGGCGAGCTGCATCAACACGAAGGCGTTGTACACGATGGTATCGGTCGGACCGTAGGCGTTAATGAGCCACGTCATACATGTGCATTGATATGCGACTTGCGTGGCGATTTGGAGCTTCATGTTTGGCGTGATGAGCGCCGAGGCGTCAGCGGGAGCGTCGCGCAACGCGTCGTCCTCTGTCGGCGCGTCGGTGGCGAGCGCCAACGACGCGAGACTATCAATCACTAAATTGACGAATAACAGTTGAATCGCCGAAAATGGCGAGACGGCGTACGCCAGCGCACCGCCTGTGGACACCACGCACGTTGAAATGTTTGCTGTGAGCTGAAATACGACAAACTTTTGAATGTTTTGAAACACGTTTCGTCCATAGCGAATGGCGTCGATGACGCTCGTAAAGTCGTCGCGTAGAATCACAATATCGCTCGCTTCTTTCGCCATGTCGGTGCCAGAGCCGAGAGCAAAGCCGACGTTGGCGCGTCGTAACGCTGGGGCGTCGTTTGACCCGTCACCGACTACGGCGACGACTTGCCGCGATGAAGTTGAGTTGCGAATACCATCCGTCAACGCGTACTTATCCTTTGGCGAAGCGCGCGCGAGGACGCGGAGCTTTGGCCACACAGCGTCGATTTTTCCTTGGTCAAGCTCGCCGTCTTGGGTGAGCACGC